>Ga0172371_10000536_pt1 | contig 58936 bp, 45 predicted proteins | sample Lak12m_FD_114543 | JGI IMG/M metagenome (GOLD analysis project Ga0172371, IMG submission 114543) | Freshwater microbial communities from Kabuno Bay, South-Kivu, Congo - kab_022012_12m | ecosystem: Environmental > Aquatic > Freshwater > Lake | place: Democratic Republic of the Congo: South-Kivu... | reverse complement strand
TCGATTTTCTCGTCGGCGTCGTGGATGTGGTCGTCCTTGCCGGGGAAGGCGGAGCCGAAAGCGACCGTGTTTTGGGCTTCCTTGGCATAAGTGCCGCCGCCGATGGTGACCATCGGGGTTTCCATGTCGCCCGTTTCGTCTTGATAGGCTTTGAGCAGCGTCGTGATGAACGGCGAATGCGGGTCGATCAAAAGTGGTTTGCTCGACATCAGAATTTTGACGTCCAGCGGGGTTTGCACCTTGAGCGACCGGATGACCTTGGCGACGTCGACGTTCTCCGGATGCCGGAAATTGACGATTATCGAGAAGACGCGACCATCGTAATTGATGAGGCCGACGTTATAAGTCGTATGATGCAATAACGGCGTTTCGAAATACAAGCCGAGGTTTTCGCCAAACGGTTTCGCGTATTGGTGCGCCAACAGCGTCGGCAGTTCAAGATCATAATGCTTGCCAAGCACTTCGAGAAGCTGCAGCCCGGCGTTGACCCCAAATTCGGGCACGGAGCCGTGGGCGGCTTTGCCGAATAAGGTGATTGTCGTCGTGTGCCCCTCGTGCGTTATTTCGTGACGATAGCCGCTTTTGGCCAAAGCATCCGCGATCGTCGCGTCGCGGCGGACGATGGCCACGGCATTGTCGATGACGGAGTTCGCGACGACGCCGGCGTCGATTTTGAGCACCGGTCCCAAATCGGCGTGGCCACTCAGTTGATAATTGGTGATACCCTTCTCGCCGTAGATGAGCGGGAACTGCCCGTCGGGAGTGAAACCGGCGACGGCCTGCGGTTTCTTGAATTCGTGGAAATAGTGATGAAGGCAGCGGCTGCCGCGTTCCTCGTTGCCGCCGATAACGAGCCGGACCTGATAACCGTCGATGAGTCCCTGCTCTTTCAATAGTTTCATTGCCAGATAACTGGCGACGGCCGGCCCTTTGTCGTCGCTCGTGCCGCGACCATACATCTTGCCGTCGGCGACGATGCCCGAAAAAGGCGGGTAGCGCCACGTCCCGGATACCGGGACGACGTCGGCATGGGCATAGATTCCGATGATGGGACCAGCGCCATAGCTGATTTCGGTCGCGTATCCCTCGTTCAGGCTGACGCGGAAACCGTCGGCGATGGCAATTTTCCCAATATGACGCAGCGCGTCTTTGACGGACTCCCCAAATGGCTGCAAAGGTCCGATCGTCGTCTCGTCATACACCGATGGTATTTTGACCCAATCGGACAATAGCCGTTCGGCTTCTCCGTCGTAACGTTGCGACAGTTCGTTGAATTTACTCTTCATGGCGTGGCTCCTTTTTGAAAGCGTTGACGATATGTTGGAAGCGCGGGTACCGCGCGATCGCAAAAGCGAGAATTGGCAGCAGGATCGCGGCGATCAGCGCTTCGAACAGGCCGTTGGTCACCAGCACAAAGCCCATGAGCGCCCAATAGGAGGCTAAGCCGCTGCCGAGGAAATTGTCGGTTCCCTCGATTGCCGGGGCATAAATGATGCCCAGCATCAGCAACACGATGACCGAGTGGACAAGCGTCAATACGGCGCCGCTTCCGGCGATGACGACTTTATTGAGCCAGTTCTTTTTGATGAGACGGATGAAATCGAACGCCAAGCCGGCCCCGAGGCCGAACAAGGCGCGCGGCACGATTGACACGAGCGGGTCCGCAAAGTAGAAATCGATATAGCTGACGGGAGCGATGATCGCCCGCAGGAACGAGAAGACTCCGAAGGCGATGCCATAGCCTAATCCGACTTGCCACCCGAACAGCAGCGCCCCGAACAAAACGGGCAGATGCAGCAAGGTGAAGGAAACCACCGGCGTGATTGCGATGAAGCCGATTTGGGGCACGAACGTCATCAAGGCCATGATGCCGATGAACATGGCGTGAATCGTCATTTGTAATACTTTGGCATTGCGCATAATCATTGACCTCGGTTCTTTTTGACTATTGCCACGAGACCCTCGAGCAACAGGTGTTCGTCATAGATGACATTATCGAGGAGCGGCCGGATGTGTTTGGCGTATCCGCCCGTGAGAATCAGCGGTTTTCCGGCATGGATCTCGGTCTCGATTTGTGTTGCCAAGCCTTTGACCATCGCCGCGTGGCCGTACAAAACGCCGCTGTTGACGCTGTCTTTCGTATTGCGCCCAATGACGTTTTTCGGCACTTCGAGGTCGACGTCGGCCAATTGCGAGGCGCGGCCGATGAGGGCTTGGAGCGATATCATCAGACCGGGGGCGATCGCCACGCCGACGAAGGCGCCGCTGGCGTCGATGGCCATCAGTTTCGTGGCCGTGCCCATGTCGGCGATGACAAGCGGATATCCGTATTTCAAGATGCCGGCGACCGCCGCCGCCACGAGATCCGAGCCGACTTCGCCGGGATGGTCGACGCGGATGGCTAAACCGGTCTTGAGTTTTTTGCCGAGCACGGACACCTCGGTCCCGAATAGCTTTGCGAGAATCGATTTGACGACATTCGTCAGCGGCGGGACGACGCTCGAAAGGATGATTTCGTTCACGGCCTGGCGTTCGATCGGTAGCTCATCGAGCCACCGTTCGATGATGATGCGGTATTCGGACTCGGTCTTCGTGACGTCGGTCGCCGTGAAAAAATGGTGGCACAGTTTCGTTTCGTCGAAAAGGCCTAACGTCAAGGCCGAATTGCCCAAATCGGCGGCTAAAATCATAACTGTGTCCTCCGCTACCATCTTGCCATGGCAAGTATCGTGCATGCAAATCTATTGATAGTATAATACATTTTTAAGAAAAAACCGGGTTGGAACGCTATTTCGCTAAAAAAGTGCGTGCGTATCTATGGAATTCCCGTAGCAGTCGTTTATTATGTTATTGTAGGAATATTCTTGAAGGAGGAATTTTATGAGAAAACCTATAGCCGTTGCCTTTGCCTTGATAACTGTTGGCGTTTTGGCGGCGTGCACATCCCAAACAGGGTCGAACGTCGATGAAACGGTCGCCAATACCACGATGATCCGCGCCATGGCCAATATGTCCAATATGACCGTGGGTTCGCTGGAATTATCGGTGGAAACCGATTCGGCCGTCGAACGGACCTATAATCCCGAAGACAACCCGGTTTTTATGGACGAATCCACAAGCATCGTCGCCGATGGCTCGGTCAACCTCAAGGTCAGCGACCTGTGGGGCGCCGCGCCCAAAGCCTCGGTCAACGCCACGGCTAGCCTCGACGTCCTGTCGCAAGGTTCCCTTAACGGCGGCACCCCCGAGATCTATACCGACTTCGAAATGACCGACCAGACCGTCAACGCCTACTACGACAACGAATTCGCCTACATCGATTTGTCGGCCGCCCCGACGTTGATCGACATGATCACCGAAGACATGTCGGAACCCGAGAGTTTCCCGACGAAAATGAAACTTCCCGCGGGTCCCGTGTCCGAACTCGGCATTCCCGACATGACCTCGCCTGAGAACGCGCTCGCGTCCTCGCAAGTCGACGAAATGGTCGCCGATGCCCTTCCGATGCTGGCCACGATGCCCAACATCACGGCCACCCAAAGCGGCAGCGAACTCAAAATCGTCTATCAGCTGACGCAAGCCGATCTTCCCGATGTCATCTCCGCTTTCTATCTCGAAGCTTTGAGAATGAGCGAAGTGAGCATTCCGTCAAGCCTTGATTCCAGCATGCAGGCCGAGCTCGACGCCATGGTCGCCGACATCGTCGACATGATCGAGCTGACGACCTTCCGTTTCGAGGTGCGCATCAACACCGCCCGCAACATCCTGACTTACTTCCAAGCCGACATCGACGTCACCGTGACGATCGAGGATTACGAGGACGGCTATTGGGATGATGAGGAAATGGAATGGGTCGATGTCGAGGTTCCGTATGTCGAAACCGTCTCCGTCGATACGACGACGACAATCCAAATCCTGAAGTTCAGCGAACCGGTCACCGTGACTTTGCCGACCGATCTCGCCACCTATGAGGAAATGGGCGGGTCAATCCAAGGCTGACGCGCGTTTTCCCGACACAGGCAATCCAACAAATAAAGCGGTCCATCTGGACCGCTTTTCCTTTTAAATGACGATGTTGACTATCTTCGGACGCACGATGATCCAGCGTTTGATCGGGGCTTCTCCGATGAACTTGTGAACCGTGGCGTCGGCGAGAATCAAATTCTTAAGATCGTCGTCGGCGATGTCGCGGTCGACTTCCAGCGTCTGCCGGAGTTTCCCGTTGACTTGGATGGCCAGCGTGATGCGCGGTCGCGCAAGATATCTCTCATCATAAGTCGGCCAGGGTGCCTTGGCGATATAACCTTCATGACCGAGCTGCGACCAGATCTCTTCGCCGACATGGGGGCAGAAGACGCTGAAAAGCTTGAGGAATCCCTCCATGTACGGTCGGTACAGGCTTGGGGCGCGATAAGCCTCGTTCACGAAAATCATCATCTGCGAGATGGCGGTGTTCAACTGAAGCGTCTCGATGTCGGCGGTGACTTTTTTGACGGTGTAATTGAATATGTAATCAAGGCTGGCGTCGTTGATGTCCGAACATTTGACGCCGGTTTCTTCTTCGGTCAGCAAGCGGGCGACGCGGTCGATGAACCGCTTCGAGCCGTCGATGCCCGTCGTCGCCCACGGCAACGTCGCCTCCAGCGGTCCCATGAACATCTCATACAGGCGGAGCGAATCGGTGCCGTAAGTCGCCAGAATGTCGTCGGGATTGACGACGTTACCGCGTGATTTGGACATCTTTTCGCCATTGTCGCCGAGAATCATTCCTTGGTGGAACAGCCGTTTGAACGGCTCCTCGGTCGTGACGACGCCGATGTCGTAAAGGAACTTATGCCAGAAGCGGGCGTACAACAGGTGCAAGACGGCGTGTTCGGCCCCGCCGACGTACAAATCGACCGGGAGCCAATGCCGCAGCAATTCGCGGTCGGCCAATGCCTGATCGTTTTTCGTATCGATGTAACGGAGATAATACCAGCAGGAACCGGCCCATTGCGGCATCGTGTTCGTTTCGCGGGTCGCCGCTTGTCCGTTCAGCGTCGTCTTAAGCCAGGCACTGGCGTTCGCCAAGGGCGACAAACCCTCGCCGCTCGGTTTGTAATCGGCGACGTCCGGCAATATGAGCGGCAGTTCGCTTTCGGAAAGCGCGGCTGTGGTCCCATCTTCCAAATGGACGATGGGGATCGGCTCGCCCCAATAGCGCTGGCGCGAAAAAAGCCAATCGCGCAGCTTGTATTGGACGCGGTAAGACCCTTGCACCAAGGCGGTAAGGCGTTCGGTCACCATCTTTTTGCCGGTGGCGACGTCGGTTCCGTCGATGAATCCGGAATTGATGTGCGAGCCTTCGCCGACATAGGCTTCGGTCTCGATCGGCCCGAGGACGACTTGCCTGATGGGCAAATTGTTTTTGTGGGCGAATTCGTAATCGCGCTGGTCGTGGGCGGGGACGGCCATGACGGCGCCGCCGCCGTAGCCGGCCAGCACATAGTCGGCGATCCAAATTGGAACGGCTTCGCCGTTGATCGGATTGATGGCGTAGGCGCCGGTGAAGACGCCCGTTTTGTCTTTGTTGAGCTCGGTTCGTTCCAATTCCGACTTGTTGACCGTGGCCGCGACGTAGGCCATGACGGCATCTTTTTGGCCCGGGGTCACGATGGCGGCGACGAGCGGGTGCTCGGGCGCCAGGCAGCAATACGTGCAGCCGAACAAAGTGTCCGCCCGCGTCGTGAAAACATTGAAGGAAGCGTCGCTTCCTTGCACTTTGAACGTGATGTCGGTCCCTTCGGAACGGCCGATCCAGTTACGCTGCATCGTCAGGGTCGAGGACGGCCAATCAAGGCCGTCGAGCCCTTCGAGCAGCCGGTCGGCATACGCCGTGATCTTGAGGACCCACTGCTTCATCCATTTCTTGACGACGGGAAAGCCGCCGACCTCGCTTTTGCCGTCGATGACTTCCTCGTTGGACAAAACGGTGCCGAGCGCCGGGCAATAATTGACCGGTTTCTCGTCAAGGTAGGCGAGACCGTGTTCGTAAAGTTTCAAGAAAATCCACTGCGTCCAGCGGTAATATTCGGGATCGGTCGTCGCCACCTCGAGCGACCAGTCGAAACTGAGGCCGAGCTGGCGCAACTGGCGTTTGAAGGTGGCGATGTTGGCTTTCGTGAAACCGGCGGGATGGTTGTTGGTCTTCAAGGCGTATTGCTCCGCCGGGAGCCCGAAGGCGTCAAAGCCCATCGGGTGGAGGACGTTATAGCCCTGCATCCGCTTCATGCGGGCGACGATGTCACTGGCGAAATAGCCGCGCGGGTGGCCGACGTGGAGACCCTGGCCCGACGGATACGGGAACATGTCGAGAACGTAATATTTCGGCCGCGAGAAATCGCGGAGGTCGGTTTTGAAAACGCCGTCCTTTTCCCAGTTGTCCTGCCATTTGCCGTCGATGCGTTTGAAATCGTAAATCATATGCGTGCTCCTTTAAAAAACAAAACGTCCTTGGTTAAGGACGCTTCCGCGCGGTACCACCTTATTTCACAACGTCGTTGTGCGCTTGCTTTCCGATAACGGGGGTCCGCGACGAGGAGGCATCCGTGAGACGAAGGGTTTTGTCCCGTCGCACCACGTCCGGGACTCGCTGGCGCTTTCCTTCTTATTGGATCTCGTCAAAATTAATTATAGCAACCGGCGCGCCATTAATCAATCGAACGGTACAATTTGAGATAGGCGTCGGCCGATTGGCTCCAGTCGTTGAGGCTCGAGAAGGCATTGTAGATCAATTGGTCCCATAGCGGCTTCTGGCCGTAGTTGTCCCACGCCCAGTTGATCGTATCGATGAACGCCGCGGGCGTGTAGTCGCCGAAGCCGAAACCGTTGGCCGTGTCCTTGTTGGCCCCGGTATACGGGAAGACGGTGTCCACGAGACCACCCGTCAGCCTGACGATCGGGAGCGTCCCGTAGCGGAGGCTGATCATCTGGGAAATGCCGCACGGTTCGAACAGCGACGGCATCAAAAAGAAATCGCTTCCGGCGTAAATGCGGTGCGCCAACTCGTCGTCATAGCCAATGCGGACATGGACGTTGGCCGGGAAGCGCGCCTGGAGCGTCGCCAAGTCGCGTTCGGCGTCGCTTTCACCCGAGCCGAGTATGATCAGGGAACCGCCGCGGGCGGCGATGGCCAAGGCCGCCTGAATCAGGAGGTCGACGCCTTTTTGCCACGTCAGGCGCGACACGACCCCGAATAGCGGGGCTTCGGACGCCGGCAAGCCGCATTCGGCCAGGAGGCGTTGCTTGTTGCGTTGCTTGCCGACTTTGTAATCGTTATAGCCGTACCGTTCGTAAATCCTTTCGTCGGTCTGCGGATTCCACTCTTCGTAGTCGATCCCGTTTTTGATGCCGACGAAATCGTCGAGGCAGTACTGAAGCACGTGGTTGAGGTCGTGACCGCCCGTCTCCGTCAAAAGTTCCTTGGCGTGCGTCGGGGATACCGTCGTGATGCGGTCGCTTTCGATGATGGCCGCCTTCAAGGAACTGACGGCGCCCTTGAAGCGGACGCGGCCGCTCCGGAACAGCTCGTCGGACAAGCCATAGAAATCACCCAACAGGAACGGGTCGAACAGCCCTTGGAACGCCGGGTTATGGATTGTGATGACGAAGCGCATCTGGGCGTAGAAATTGTCGTCCTGGTTCTGTTCCTTGATGAGCACGGGCAGCATCCCCGCCTGCCAGTCGTGGAGATGGACGATCTGCGGCTTGTATTTGAGGAACTTGAACATGTTGCGGACGGCCAGCGTATAAAACGCAAAGCGTTCGATGTCGTCGTAGTAGCCGTACAGGTTCTCGCGGTTGAAATAGTAGCCGTTGCCGATGAAGTAGTAGGTGATGCCGTCGACGTAGGCGCGGTAGACGTCGGCTTTCTGCTTGCGCCACGACATGTAGACGTCGAACTGCCCAAGCGGTTTTAGCTGTCCGTTATAGATTTTCTGAATCGTCTGGTAATACGGCAAAACGATGGCCACTTCCTCGCCCTTGATCGCCAATTCCTTGGCCAGGGCGTAGACGACGTCGGCCAAACCGCCCGTCTTGGCGAGGGGGTTGGCTTCGCTGGCGACCATCAGGATTTTCACTAGATGCGGTCTCCCTGCTTGACGTAGATCGGGTCTTCCTCGGTCCCGCCGATGTCCTTGACGGTCTCGATGCGGACGTATTTGTCGATGACGGCGTTGCCGACATGGACGTCTTTGCCGATTTTGGTATCCGTGAAGACAATCGAGTTTTTGATGACGGCCCCCTCCTCGATGACGACGTTGCGCGAGATGATCGAATTGACGACCTTGCCGTTGACGCGGCTGCCGTTGGCGACGAAGCTGTTCTTGACTTGGGCCTCGGGGCCGTATTTGGCCGGCGGGGTGTCGTGGGTGACCGTGTAAATCGGCCACTCGGGCCGGAACAGTTCCTTGCGGATGTCGTACCGCAACAGTTCGAGTGAGTGCTTGCGGTAATGGTTGAAACTGCCGAAATGGCGGACGTAGCCCTCGAATTTATGGCCGCGGACGTCCCAGCCGATGGAAATCGCGTGGCGGATGGCGTCACGGAGATTGAAAAACGCCGATGTCTTCTGAGCCAGCGCGATCAGCTCCTGCAGTTTATCGAGGCCGATCACGTACGTCTCGAGGCTGACATCGATGGCGTCGGCGACGCCTTTGTTGATTGTCAGTTCGCGGACGCGCCCGTCGGGGGCGACGACGATTTGGTCGCCTTCGACGAATTGGCTGCGCCCGTCGGCGATGGCGGCGTGCAAGACGGTGATCGCGGCCCCGCTTTCCTCATGGGCGCGGAGCATCGGGCGGAAATCGAACGGATAGAGGATATGGACCGGGGCGATGATGAAAAGATCCGGTTTCGCGTTATAGAAGATCCAGTCGTTGGCGACGATGTTGTTGATGTCGTGGTTGTAGCTCGGGGCGTGGGCGTGCTTCTCGTTGTACATAATGGCCTCGTAGCCGAGCTTGGTGTTCGTATTCCAGACGTTGGTGCTGCCCAAATGCTTGAGAATCGAGCGCGGCTGGTTCTTGACCAGAATCCCGACTTCGTCGATGCCCGAGTTCGAGAAATTAGACAACGTGAAATCGATGAAGGCGTAGCGCCCCAAAAACGAGGTCGAGGCGATCGGCCGCGAATGCGTCAGCTCGTTGAGGGAAACCGCTGAATGCAAATTGCACAAACCCATTACTTTTCTCATGCCGTTACCTCAGTTGGTGACCAGGACGATGGCCTCGCCGCCGTCGATGCGGCGGTCGCCGGCGATGGTCGTGTCGCCGGCCACGATGGCGCGGTTGACCGCGGCCCCGCTTTTGACGGTCACCCCGGGCATGATCACGCTGTCGGCGACGCGGGCCCCTTCCTCGATGACGACTTCGTTGAAGATGACCGAATGCTCGACGTGGCCGAGGACGATCGCCCCTTGGTTGACCATGCTGTTGACAACGGTGGCCGCGCGGCCGACGTATTGGGGCACGCTGTGGGTGTCTTCGGAAAAGATCTTAAGGTCATCGTTCGAATAGAGGTCGAGGGCGCCCTCGTCGTCGATCAGATCCATGTTCGCCGACCAAAGCGAGGCCAAGGTACCGACGTCTTTCCAGTAGCCGGAAAAGCGGTATGCCAAGAGACGCCGTTTCTTCGACAGTAAATACGGGATGACGTTTTTGCCGAAATCGTGTTCGGATTCCTCGTCCTTGGCGTCGAAGGCCAAGGCCGATTTCAGCGCTTTGTAGTTGAAAATGTAGATGCCCATCGAAGCCAGCGTCGAGGTCGGCTTGGCCGGTTTCTCGCTGAACTTGGTGATCATCATCTCGTCGTTGACGCTCATGATGCCGAAGCGCGAGGCTTCTTTCAGGGGCACGTCGATGACGGCGACCGTCAGGTCGGCGTTATGGGCTTTATGGGCTTCCAGCATCAGCCGGTAATCCATTTTGTAAATATGGTCGCCCGACAGGATCAAGACGTATTCGGGCGCCAAGGTATCGAGAAAATCAATGTTTTGGTAAATGGCGTCGGCCGTTCCTTTGTACCAGGCGGCGCCTTCTTCCGTCTGCCGCGGCGGTAGGCTCGCCGTCAGCGAATGGACGCCGTTAAGGCCCCATTTCTCGCCGTTGCCGACGTAGGTGTTCAAGACGACCGACTCGTACTGCGTCAGGACGCCGACGGTGTCGATGCGGCTGTTGGCGCAGTTGGAGAGCGGGAAGTCGATGATGCGGTATTTGCCGCCGAAACTGACGGCGGGCTTGGCGATCTTGCGCGTCAAAGCCTCGAGGCGCGTCCCTTTTCCGCCGGCCAGCAGCATGGCAACGATTTCCTTACCCATAGGCATTCCTCCGTGTCGGCTACCTTAATGGTAGCACATCAAGACAGACTGTTATTCGGCTTGGACGTCAGTTTGTCGACTTCGGCGTAAAGATGGACGCGCGAGGCGCTCTTGTCGCGTAAAACGACGAGCGTCTGGTCGACGAGGGCCGAGATGTCGGCCACCTTGTCGCTCGGGGCCGACAGGATGCACTGGAACCCGAACGTCCTTAAAAGACGCACGGCTTCCTGGATGCGGCCGCGGTCCATCTTCGAGAAAGCTTCGTCGAAGATGATGAGGCGGATGGCGTTGGCGAGGTCGCCCGTCTCGCTGATGCGGTAGAGTTGGGCGAAGCTGGCCAGGACCGAGATGTAAAACGGGGTCTGGGTCTCGCCGCCCGACTTCTTCTTGATGACCTTGCTCAGGTGCTGGACGGCCCCGTCTTTGTTGAAGACGAGCAAGTCGAAGTCGAGATAGCTCCGGTAATCGGTGAATTTGGCGACGTTTTCGAGCACGGCGGCGTCGGCGTCGCCGCGGCCGCTGTCGACGATCTGCTTGAACAAATCGTTCATGACGTCGGCGTATTTTTCGAGGAACGGGGAATCGTCCTCGCCGAGATTGAGGAGCATGTCGTCCTTGATCATGTCGTAATAGCGGCGGTACTGGAGCGATGGCTTCACCGTGAATTGGTAGGAGTCGTTGCCGAAAGTGGCCGCCTTCAAGGCGACGTTGAGTTCGTCGATCTGGTCGATGACGCTGTCGATGGCGCCCCGGAGTTTCGAGATGAAGTCATCCTTGAACTGCTTCGTGGCCCGGTGGTAGGCATCGTTGATTTTCTCTTTGTACTGCGGCAGTTTGACGTCGCGCATGTCGATGAGTTCCGACGCGAACAGGAGGTTGTCCGTCGTTTCCGTATCCAGCGTCAGCCGGTAGTCGCGGACGTACTCGCGGCGCAACCGCACGAGTTGGTTGAAGATGTTGCTGACGAGATATTGGACGTTGCTGAGTTGGGTGTTGTATTCGCTGACGATGTCGAGGAAAGTCTTGCCCTCGAGACGCAGCCGGTCGAATGTCGGCAACCCTTTTTCAGCCACGAGGAACGGGTCGTATTTTTCTTCGAGTCGTTTCTTGCGCTCAACCACTTTGGCTTTGACTCCGGGGATTTTTTCTTTGGTAAGCGTCTCGATCGAGGTGGCCAGGCGGCCTTTTTCCTCGTTGAGGGCGGCTTGGTCGGATCGAAGTCCGGCGATGTCCTCGTCGATGTCGCCGATCCGCTGGTCGTAACTGGCGATTTGGCTCAAATCGTGTTTGCCGAGTTCTTTGCCCACATAGTCGAGCGTTTGCTCGAGCCCGGGGATCTCGCGGACGCGCCCGAGCGTGGCAAGCGAGGCATTCATCTCAAAATTGTTGATGAGCTCGAGTCCGTTGGCCTGGCTGACGACTTGGTTCAGTTGTTTCAGCTGGGCGGTCAGCTCGGTGTTCTTGACGATGTCCTGGCGCTTGAGGGCGACTTGCTCCTCGCTGATCGAGCGGCCGATATAGTGGACCTTATAGGTATTCGGATGGAGACGTCCGAGGGCGAAGTTGCGGTACAAATCGGTATCCGGCGTGATGCCGTTGCCGGAATTGCGGGCTTCTTGCGGCGTCTTGCATTTTTTCAGCCGTCCGATCAAAAAATTGACGTATGCTTGGGCGCCTTCGTGCTCGGTCAGGATTTCCTCGGCCAGCGAATTGATCTCGGCCACGTAATTGCGTTCGAGCAAGGAGCCGACGTCGACGAGCTGCGTTCCGTAGTAGCGGTATTTGTCGAGCAGTTCCTTGAGCATGTCGTAAGCCTCGAGATAATAGGGCTCGGGCACGATCAGATTCAGTTTTTGCGAGTAAAGGTAGCCCTCGATGGCGTTTTTCCAAAGCGGGTGCCGGATGTCGATCAAATCGGCGAGGATGTGGACCTCGACTGGCCGTCGGTGGCGTTCGCTCAGTTTGGCTGCCAGTTCGCGCTTGATCGAGGTCAGGGCGAATTCGTAGGGCTTGCCGCCGGCGCGCATGTTCGTCTCTTCCTGCCGGAGCGTCGCCGTGTCCCGATCCAGGGCCAGCATCGTCCGCGACAAGTTGACCGACGTCGCCGAAATCATCTGCTTGAACCGCGTCAGGGTGTCGCGCCACAAGCCGAGGGCGTCAAGATCGATGTCATTGACGTTGTCGAGCTTGAGGTCGAGCAACTGCTGCGAGGTCTTGGCGACCTGGTCGCCCAAATCGAGGAGTTTGCGGAGATCGTCGGCCTGCTCGGCCGCCAAAAGGTTGAAATCGAGTTGTGCCAAGGCTTCGATCAACGTCTGACCCACTTGGGCGTACGTCGAAGCGTAGCCGCGCAGGTTCTTGATGATGGCCCCGATTTCGTCTTGGAGCGTCTTCAGTTTGGCCAAAGTCGTCTTTTTCGTTTCCTGGAGTTCGTCGGTCAATTTGTAGGCGTCGGAATTGTAACGATCGGCAATCAGCTGGTATTTCTTCTTCTCGAGTTCCGAGATGTTACTGGCGACTTCGGCCAGATCGACGTCGATGTGATGCAGCCGCTCGCGCGCTTTCTGGAGCTGGATCGTATAGCTTTCGAGCGTGTCCTGCTCGATGTGGAGCTCGCTGTTTTCAATCAGGTACGAGAACAGCAGGAAGTTTTCCTGATGCCCGGCGTAAGCGTCGTAGGTCCGATCGATCTCCTCGAGGCGGTCGATGCGCATTTGCATCGTCTGGGCTTCGGTCTCCAGTTTCTTGTACTGGAGAATGTTTTCCTGCATCGGTTCGATGTTGACGTTGGATTGGGGATCGCATACGTATTCGGTGATGAAGGTTTCAATGTCGGTGATCGGGGTGAAACTGACGGCTTTCTTGATCAGCGAGAAATATTTGTCCTTGAGGCCGCCGAACCGCCGCTTGAGCATGTCGGTGTACTGGCGGTTGGACTCGAAGAAGCGGTGGCCGTTGGGATAGTTTTCCTTCAAATAACGGCTCAGGGTCTTATAGTCCATCGGGACGTTGTTGAGGATGAATTCGTTGCCGGGGATTTTGTCCTCGAGCATGAAGAAGCGATGTTCCTCGCTCCCGTCCTCGAACAAGTCGAAGACGCAGCCGAACGTGAAACTTTTCTCGGATTTGTCGTCGAAGAACTCCATCGCCAGATATGAGGTGAAGCGACCCGTACGCAGGTAATTGAACCCGCCTTCCTCGGCGTCGCCGAGTTCGCCCTTGAGATAACCTTTAAGGGTCCGCGTCGATTTGTCGCTGGCGGCTTTGTTGAAATAGCGGCCGGTCGTGTCGCCCAGAAGGATGAGCTGCATGGCGTCCATGAGCGTCGATTTGCCGGAGGCGTTTAAACCAGTGAGAAAAACGATCGGTTCGAATGTGATCGTCTCGTTCCAGAAATAGTGCCAGTTGATGATCTTCATCTTGCGCAACAGTTTCATTGTTCGGGCACCTCGCCTTCCATCGTCTTCAGCTGTTCGATGGCTTCGGCCATGGCGACGATTTTCTGGTTGTCGATGGCGTAGATGATCGAAGGGAGAATGTAGAAGCTGACGTTGCCCTCGTCGTAGGAACCGCTGACCTTGGCGATGATGTTGTGCGTCGTCAGAAAACGGAGCCCTTTGCCGAGCTGGCGTCCCGAGAGTTTCTTCCCGCCCATGGCGATGCCGTAGTCGAGCATCGTCTTGATGAGGGCCGGCGTCGTCATGTAGATCGCTTCGCCGGTCTGGGCGCTTTGGTTCTTTTCATTTTCGTAGACCAGGCGGAGCGTGAAGAGCAGCAACGAGGTCTCGCGGTCGAGCCGGAGCCGATTGCTCTCGTAGCTGTTGCCAAGACTGAAGACGCCGTTGAGGACGTCTTTTTCCAAGGTCCAGCCGCTATATTTCAAATAATCGGACACGAGGTCGAAAAACCGTTCGAGAAACCGGTAGTCGGGATTGATTTTCATCGTCCTCTCGCGGGCGTCGAACATGTCGCGCACGATAAACGATTTCAAAAGCAGGGCGTTGACGACCCGGGCGAACTCGGTCTGGTCGGCACCCGCCATTTTTTGGAATTGCGCTTCGAACATCGACTAAATCTCCCTTCTCACGAAAGTCAGCTTCGGCAAAAGATAGGGGCCGGAAACGGTATGTCCCTCAGCCATCTCCAAGTCATAAAACGAATTGCGGTCGTCTTTGTGGACGCTCGCCAAAATCAACAGGATGAACGCGTCGTAATCCGGCAGCGGAATGTCTTCGATGGCGACGCGGTCGCGTTGTCCGAACGCCATCTTCATGAAGGATTCGATCCGCTCGTTCGTGAATGAGTTGCGGGTCTCGTCGAGGAAGCCCTGCATCAGCATCTTGGACACGTCCTCGAAATCGATGATCGGCAGCGGCTCGCCTTCTTCGCGGTAACGGCGCACGATCGGCAAGGCGACCGAATCGGGGGTGATGTAACCGGCCTCGAACAGGCTGACGCTGTTTTGCATCGCGTTGAGAATCGGGGACACGGGACCGCCGGTGACCACGGCTTCGCCGTAATGTTTGAAAATGGCTTCGAGGTGGCCCTTGATCGTCTTGTCGGTGTTGTTGAGGTAGAGGATTTTGGTCGCCGAGGCTTTCGTGTACTCGCTGTGCTTGAGGTCGATCTCGTCGACCATATGATTCAATTGCTCGTACATGTCGTCGATGTAGTTGATCTTTTCGATGATGTCTTCTTCGGCTTCGCGCTTGTCTTTGTGGCGCGCGTAAATCAGCGACTGCGACACCAGTTGATGGCGGATATCCTCGTCATGGAGCCATTTCTGAAGGATGTTGGTGATGTGGCGTTTGAACTTGGCGATGGAGTCGAACGTCTTGAGCGGGTGATACAAACGGTCGGAAATCCGCGCTTTGTAATCGTCGAAATAATCCGACAACACGCGGTTGGTCGAAAACACTTGGCCGAGCCGGTGTTGGAAGATGCGGATCGCGTGGCCGAGTGTCACGAGTTCGGTCCGCAGTTTCCGCGTGTTCTCGTAAACGCGGAGCAACGTCGCGTACATGAATTCGTCGCGTTCCTCGTCTTCGAGTTTCAACTCGCTGTAGGTGCTGTGGACGAGGCTCGTGTATTGGGCTTCGGAAGCGTTGTTGATATCGTGGATCAACGACAGGAATTGGATGGCGTAGCTCGGCAGGGCGATTTGTTCCTCGAACGTCTCGGGATCGATCTCGATGTCGATCCAGCCGGTCTCCTCCAACCGGCGGCAGATGAACGCCGCCTTGCTCGGGAGCGAGCTGCTGGCGAAGGCGTCGATGTCGTCTTCCTCGCCTTCGTAATCGAACCGGAGCACGAGTTCGGACGCGCTGTCGCGCAAGGTGCGGACGAAATCCTCCTTGCGGATCGTCATCTCGTCGTTTTGGAGGCTTTGGTACAGGACCTCGAGCGCCATGGCGTAGATGTCTTTGTTCTTGCTGGCCAATATCGAAAAAAAGTTTTCGGGGATATTGGAAAACAAGCTCATAACCACGCCTCCTCGCTTATATATCTTTTAAATTTTACCATATAAATATATTTATATGCAGGAATTTTTTGTTATTCAAGTCCGCCTTTCCGCGTGCTATAATAATTCCCATGAAACTTCGGGTATCGGCGTGGCGCCTCATCAAAGTCTATCTGGTCATGGGTCTGGTCTTCGGGGTCGTCTTCTATTCGATCCCCGGTTTCGTTTTCCCCCCGACGCGCGACCATTACATCATCATGGGCATTTTCCTGGCAACGACCCTCGTCTATGTCGTGATCAGCATTTTAACCAATTATTACATCGTGGAAAACGGGGGCATTTTCCAGAAACGGTTCACCAAGAGCCTGTTCTTCAAGTTCGACGAGATCATCTACGTCGACCACGAGTACACCATCAAGCGCAAGACGCTGCGTTTCGTCACCGACCGCGGCCAGCTGCAGTTCCTGTTGCTTGACAAAGATGGCGCCATTTACGAAGCCGTCAAGAAGAACTGCACCCTCATCGACGAGGACGAACTCAACCGTCGCTTTCCTCGTCCCAAAATTTAACAAAAGCGTTGCATAATCATCTTTAGGATGATAATATCAGTAAGCACGAAAACGAGGTGATCTGCATGTCCCGTGTCTGTCCCGCCAGCGGCAAAGGCCCCATCAGCGGCAATACCCGCTCGCACAGCTTGCAAGCGACGCGCCGCAAATGGAACGTCAACCTGCAACCCTACAAAATGGAAGTCGATGGCAAAACGGTGACCGTCCGCATGTCGGCCCGCGCGCACCGAACCCTCAACAAAACCAGCAAATAAAGTTGTCCCCGACAACTTTATTTGTTTATAGCCACAAAGACAATAGCGTGATGACCGCCAAAATTAACATATTTGCGAACGAAACCCACTCCGACAACGGCAAAATGAAATAGCGTGGCCGCCGAAACGCGACGGCGCCCTGATTGTCGGTCGCTTCGAGCTGGCTCCACCGTTTCAATTTCGGATTGAGCATCACCAAGAGTTCGGCCAAACCAAGCGCCAGCGATCCGTAGCGCAACATGTCCCCGAACGCCGCGTCAAACGGCGTCGTGAAGGCATAATAGGCGACGAACATGTCCAAAAGCAGGACGAGCATCATGAACAACGAGGCCGCAAGCACATGGCGCTCGACCACGCGTGTCCGCACATAGAAAAGCAGCACGAAGGCTGCCGCCGCGAGAACGGCGATGCCGACGATAATGTACGGTATGTATAAGCCCGGCGCCGCGAAGGCGCCATAAAAAAACGCGGGAATCGCCGCGCCGAGCAGCATCAACGGAATCTGCAAATAGCGGCGTTGCCACGGATTGAGCGATTCTAAAAGTTCATACGGAAAATGATTGAGTAATGAATAACGCTCGCCGGTATGTTTGGCGTATAGCGGCAGCGCTAGCGCCAATAGCATCGTCACGGCCAGCCCGGCGACGGCCAGGGCTACGATCATGATCTCGGGACTCATAGGTCCAAAAGACGGCGCATCCTTGAAATCATGTCGGCATGGCCGAACAGATAAGAACCGGCCACGAGGATGTCGGCGCCGGATGCGACGCACCGCCGCCCCGTATCGGCGTTGATGCCGCCGTCGACTTCGATCAGAGTCGCTAATTTTCGATTGGTTATTTCTTGACGCAGCCAGGCAATCTTGCCAAGGGCGCTTTCGTCAAACGCTTGGCCCCCGAAACCCGGCTCGACGCTCATGACGAGCACCAAAGCCAATTCATCAAGATATGGGCTGAGAAGTTCGATCGGCGTCCGCGGCTTGACGCTCATGCCGGCGCGGCCGTTATGGTCTTTGATGGAACGGATGACCTGACGGATTTCCGCCTCGTCGCGGCAGGCTTCGAGGTGGAAAGTCAAAATATCGGCCCCGGCTTTGACGAAGCGGGCGGCGTACCGCGCCGGGTCGCTGATCATGATATGGACGTCGTTGATCAACGGATGCCGTTTGGCAATCGAAGCCAAGACCGGAATCCCAAACGAAATATTGTCGACGAAGTGACCGTCCATGACGTCGAAATGGATATAGGTGGCGCCTCCTTTGACGGCGGCGGTCAACTCTTCGCCAAGTTTCGTGAAATCGGCGGCGAGGATCGAGGGAGCCAATTTGACGGGAGCCATCAGTAGTTGTCCTTTCGAAACGGCAGGGTCGCCGACAACTCGACGTAAGCCTGGTACGTTTCCAGCGCCATTTTACCATTTTTGACGCGCTTTGTAATCTCGCAGCCGCTTTCGCCCAGATGCAGGCAATTCGGGAAGCGGCACAAGTGCCGATAGGCGCCGATGCTCGGAAAGCAAACGGCCAAATCCTGTTTTCCCAGTGCCAATTCCAACGACGAAAAGCCGGGCGTGTCGGCGATGTAGCCGTCAAGATACGGGAAAAGCTGCACTTGCTTCGTCTCGTGGCGCCCGCGCCCGAGGGCTTTGCTATAGGATCCGATTGTCTGCCGGAACTCGCCCGAGAGCGCGTTCAAGATCGTCGATTTTCCGACGCCCGTTTGTCCGGCGAACGCCGAGATTTTACCAGGTATCAGCCGCCGGATATCCTCCAAGCCCTCGTGGCGGTTTTTCCCGACGTAGATGACCGGGATGTTCAGTTCAAGCAGTTGGCGCGCGAACGACTCCGAAAAGGGCTCGGTTTGGCGGTCGATTTTGCTGATGACGAGATACGGGGTGACGTCGTGGTGGTAAGCGTAACTTAGGTAACGGTATACGAGCGGCCATGAAAACGGAGGTTCGCCCACGCTCATGACGACGAACAGCTGGTCGAGGTTGGCGATGTGCGGCCGTTCGATGACGTTGCGGGGCGGTTTGACCTCGGAAATGACTTGGGTGCCGGCGTCGAACACGGCGAAATCGCCCGGCCACGGATTGTAGTCGCGCTTCAGCGTTTTCGGCAAAACGGCGACATAGGTTTTCCCTTGGGCGCCGAGCAAATAGCGGTTAAAGGCTTTGGCGAGGATGATCCCGTCCATCAATCGTCCATCTTGAAGCCGAAGAAACGGGCGATGGCCGACTGGCGCGGTTTCATCGCGGCCGGGTTATCGAGCACCTGCTTCAGGGCTTTCTGCATCTCGGTGACCGAACGGTAGCGGTCCATCGGGTTTTTGCGGCACGCCGTCATGATGATCTTGTCGATCGGTTTGGGCACCGTCGGCAGCACTTTGCGCAGACTCGGGAATTTTTCCTTGATGTGCATCATGGCGACGGCAATCGGGTTGGCGCCGTCGTACGGGACGCGGCCGGTGATCAACTCGAAGAAAGTGATGCCCATCGAGTAGATGTCGCTTTGGAACGTCGGTGTTTTGCCCTGGGACACTTCGGGTGCCATGTAATGGACCGATCCGACGATGACTTCGCTTTTGGTGACGCGGCGCGAGTTCTCAAAATGGGCGATGCCGAAATCGCCGAGTTTGATCGTCCCGTCGGGCGTCAGGTAGATGTTGTTCGGTTTGATGTCGCGGTGGACGACCAGATGGGCGTGGGCAAAGGCGACGGCCTCGCACAGCTGGTACATGAAGTCGCACGCTTCCGTGAACGTGAATTTACCGCGGATGTCGAGTTCGTCCTTGAGCGTCTTGCCTTTGATGAGCTCGTTGGCCATGTACGGCCGGTTGTCATGGGTGCCGATGTTGACGACGCGAACGATGTTGGGATGGTTCAGACTGGCGCAGGCACGCGCCTCGCGCTCGAAGCGGGCCAACGTCAAATCGTTTTTCATGACGTCCTCTTTGAGGATTTTGACGGCTAAAAGCTTCCGGGTGATGATGTCTTCGGCTTGGTAGACCGTGGCGAAACCGCCTTCGCCGAGTTCGCTGATGATGCGATAGCGTTCGTCGATCAGATCGTTTTCGCGCATTATGAGTTCGGCTCCCAGAGCGCGATGGCCAAATTGTCGGTGCCCCCGTTACTGTTGGCGATGCGGATGAGGGCGTCGCATTTTTGATGGACGGTGTCCGAGGAAATGACGACCGTCAGCATTTCCATGTCGCTGACGTTGTTATAAAGACCATCGGTGCATACCATCAGCCGTTCGTTGTCAAAATCGAAAATCTTCAGATCGACGCTGACGGTCGGATTGAGACCGAGGGCGTTCAAGAGGACGTGCTTCTGGGGATGCGTCTTGATTTCGTCTTTGGTGATCTTGCCGGTCCGGTACAGGTAATCGACGTACGTTTGGTCCTCGGTCAGTTGCTTTAGTCCGTCCTTACCGACGCTGTAGGCACGGCTGTCGCCGATGTTGGCGACGGCGATTTGGCGGTCGACCAGCAAAACGATGGTCAGCGTCGTTCCCATTTCCTTGGCTTTGGGATTGCGCTGGGCTTCGTCGTAAACGAGGCGGTTGGCTTGTTTGATATGGTAATTGAGCCACAGGCGGGCCGTGGTCATCGTGAAAAAGGCGTTCTTGGCTTGGAAACTCGTGACCAGATAATCAGAGGCGATTTTCGCCGCGAGGTCGCCGCGATGGTGACCGCCCATGCCGTCGCACACGAGCAGCATGATGTCGCCGCTGCGGTTGGCGAGGGCGATGGCGACGTCTTCGTTCGTCTCCCGAATCCGCCCAATATCCGATTTATAGGCAAAACTACCGTGTTTTTTCATGATGTTTGGCACGCAACTGGCCGCAGGCGGCGTCGATGTCCGATCCGAATTCCTTGCGAATGGTCGCCGTGACTCCTTTACGGGTCAGCCGGTCGAGAAAGGCCCTGACCTTGGCGTCGGGGCTGCGCCGGTAGCCGTTTTCCATTACTTCATTATAAGGAATCAGATTGACATATGCCAAGATTCCTTTGATCAAATGCGCCAATTGGTCGGCGTGTTCGGGCTCGTCGTTGACCCCGTCGATCAGGATGTATTCGAACGTCACGCGCCGTCCGGCGGCTTTGACGTATTCCCGTGCCGCTTCGATTACTTCTTCAAGCGGATAGGCCTCGTTGATTTTCATGAGGCGCGAACGAAGGTCCTGATTCGGGGCATGGAGGCTGATTGCCAGATTTATTTGCAGTTTCTCGTGGGCGTATTGGCGCATCCGTTGCGGGATGCCGCATGTCGAGACGGTGATGTGGCGCGCCCCGATAGCTAGCGCTTTGGGGTGGTTGGCGACGCGCACGAACGCCATGACGTTGTCGTAGTTGTCAAACGGTTCGCCGGTGCCCATGACGACGATATGGGTGACGCGCTGCCCTTGTCCTTCCTCGATCAGCAATTGATTGACGACAAGCACCTGTCCCAGAAGTTCGGCCGTCGTCAGGTTGCGTTGCCGTTTCAGCAAACCGGAGGCGCAAAACGAGCACCCCATGTTGCAGCCGACCTGCGAGGAGACGCAGACGACTTGGCCGTAATTGTAGCGCATGAGCACCGTCTCGATCAGCGGCCCGTCACTCAGGCGGAGCAGCAGCTTGACGGTGCCGTCCTCGCTGTCCTGGCGCACGTGGATCGTCGGCAGTTCGAACGAATAGCGTTCTTTCAAGACGTCGCGGAAAGATTTGGCGATGTCGCTCATGGACTCGAAATCGGTGACGCGGCGGGCGTATACCCAGTCGAACAGCTGCGTCGCCCGGTATTTTTTCTGGTTTAAAGCGACCATTTGGTCGCTGATGGTTTCATATGTCAAATCGTAGAAATTGATCATTTTTCGGCAATCTTCTTCCTCATGATGGCCATGTACAAGGCCGTATTCAGCTCGTCGAACGGAAAATACTGCTTTTCGTGCACCAACGTGAAATCCGGATGTCCGCTCAGGAACGCGGCGACGAGATGGTGCCCTTCCTTCTTGTTCAAGGTGTTGACGCCATAGGCGAACAAACCGCCTTCGGCGACGTATTTGGAACTTTCCTCGAGCGTTTCCGTCTGTTCGGCGATGAGGGCGTCAATCTGCTCCTGCTTGAAATGGATGAAGAAATCGGGCAGCGAACGGATCAAGTCGAATTTCGAGCAGTTGCTGACGACGATCACGAAATCCTGCGGATGCGAGACGTGGCTGATCAAAAGCTTGGGCGTGCTTTCGAACACGGTCACTTTCGTGATCCCGAAACTCTTGAGCGCTTTCTGAATGTCGAGTTTGCGGGCGACCGAGTTCGTGGCGACCTGGATGTTGTTCTTGTCGCCGGTGGCGATCGGTATCTCAAGATAAAGGGCGTTGGGCCGCGTCTCGACGATTAAGACGTCGCCGAACATCGTCGAGAAATCGAACTTGTTGAGGATGTCGGTGACCGCCAGGCGTTGCTGGAACAAAAAATTGTCGACGAACATCGGGCGGTACTTGAGCGGTTCGCGCCCTTGATAGACGACGGTGTTCGGAATCGGCCCTTTGACGAACTGGGAATCGGCCTCGATGATGCCATCGACCGTCGTCTTGAAATCATTGACGCGGCAGGCTTGAAGCACGGGTTGGTTGTTCGATTTCAGCGTTTTATAGGTGTTCGGGACGCCGAAATGCTTCTGCCACATGCCGATGAGCCAGGTCGGCGTATTGAATTTGAGCGCCAGGAAATCGAGCGAAGCCGTATCGATTTCGGGTCCGATCAACTGCTTGCCCGGCTGCGTCTCGAATTGAAACAGCTCCTTGGCGGCGGCATCGATGCCCCACTTTTCAAACCAAGTCTCAAGATAAGCCCACGATTCGTCGTAGGCGATGCGTTTGATGAAGATGATGTTGCCCAACACGACTTGGATCAAGAGCCGGTCGGCGTCGGGAAGCGTCGGGAAATACTTCTTGGCGACATAGTCGAGCAACAAGTGGTGATGCAACTCGCAACTCGTGAGCAAACGTATCAAGGGATGGGCCGACTGTTCCACCTGTTTCTGGGCGAAAATGGTCCTAACGGCATTGGAAAAAGTCTGGTCTTCGCCGATGATCAAGGCAAGAATGTCGCGCGCGTGTTCGAATGCTTTCATAAATTGACATCACTTAATTTTATAGTACCGGGAGCCGCAGCAATAGGCTTGATGGTTCTTTTCCGTTTTTTCGTCATTTTCGTTTCGGGCGTTTTTCCTGAGGCTGTTCGAGGGCGACGTCGGCGAAGACATCGCCGAGATAGACGTCTTTGGCTTCTTCTTCCGGCTCATCGAGAGCGACTTCGTTGGCCGCGGTGACGAATCGGGGATAGGTTTCGTCAAAAGCTTCGTAGCGGTCGCCTTCCTCGAAATAGTAGAATTCGACGGCGCCATGGACGATGTGATCCTTGAGCGAGCGGAGAATATACGCGGCAACGCGCGCTTGCTTCTCGCGGTATTTCGAGGGCGCGTGCACGTGAACGATCGTATGCCACGAGGTCTGGTCGACGCCGTTATGGAACAGGAAGCTTTCAGGCGCATAGACGATCAGCTCGTCGGCGGAACAGCCGAACAGCTGCGGCAGGCGCTTATGGATGGCGGCGCTGTAATGTTCGCAAATGAAGGGGTCCAAGCCCATCACAGAAATGGTGATCATCGCTATTACCTCGGGTCTTTATCATATCGCATTTGGCATCCCCATCGCAACATTACGATGTTAGACATCGTAGGGATTGAGGTTGACCGTCGCCTTGACGGATGTCTTCTGACGTAGGAAATCGTTGATCTGGGACAAGGCTTTTTGCCCATCGTCAAGCCGTTTGAGCTTTAGCATCAGTTGGCGGCGGTGCGTCCGTCCCTGACGGCTGATGAACGGACTCGCCGGACCGATGAGCGTCGCCGACGGCGGCAGCGTTTCTTTCAGCATACGGGCGACGACGGCAATCGTTTCGACGACGAGATCTTCGTCTTGACCGCTGATCGTCAGCGTCAAAAGGTGGCAAAACGGGGGATAGTTTGCCAACTGCCGCTGCTTGATTTCCTGGCGATAGAACGCTTCGTAATCCTGTTTCGCCCCGAGGGTGACGGCATAATGGCCGGGGGCATACGTCTGGATGATGGCGCTGCCTGATTTGTCGCTGCGTCCCGAGCGTCCGACGGCTTGCATGATCAGCTGGAACGTCCGCTCCGCCGAACGGAAGCTCGGCAACGTCAGGCCGACGTCGGCCAACACCATGCCCACGAGCGTCACTTGCGGGAAGTCGTGGCCTTTGGCGATCATCTGCGTCCCGATGAGGATGTCAGCTTCATGATTCGCGAATTGTCCCAATGTCTTGGCGATCGTGCGACGTACTTTGGTGGCGTCGGAATCGAGCACGAGGGCGCAGGCTGACGGATAGAGCCGTTTCGTCTCCTCGAGGATGCGTTCGGTCCCGAAGCCTTGCTGCATTAGATGCGGGCTTTGGCATTTGGGGCAAACGGTCGGATATGTCTCCAAATGGTCGCAGTGATGGCATTTCAGCATGGCGTCGCGCCGATGGTAGGTCAAGGCGACGTCGCAATCGGGGCATTTGAAGACATGGCCGCAATTGCGGCAGCTGATCGTCGGGGCGTATCCGCGCCGGTTGATGAGCAAAATCGCTTGTTCCTGGCGTTCCAACGTCACAGCCAGCGCCTCGCGCAGCTGTTTCGAGAAAAGCGACGATTCGCGATCGACGTTGCGGACGTCAAGCATGTCGACGATCGTGGCTTGCGGCAAAGCCAAAGCGTTGATGCGTTTGGTCAATCTAAGATGATGGTAAATGCCTTTGGCCGCCCGGGCTTTCGATTCAAGCGAGGGCGTCGCCGAGCCGAGGATGACCTTGGCGCCATGGTGTTTGCCGCGCAAAAAGGCGACGTCACGCGCATGGTAGAACGGCGGCGTGTCCTGTTTGTACGTCTCGACGTGTTCTTCGTCAAGGATAATCAGTCCGATGTCGTTCAGAGGGGCGAAGACGGCGCTGCGGGCTCCGATGACGATGCGGGCTTTGCCGGCGCGGATACGCCGGTACTCGTCGTATTTTTCGGCTTGCGTCAATTCCGAATGGATAATGGCGACATCTTCGCGGAAACGACTCATGAAATAGCGGACCATCATCGGCGTCAACGCGATTTCGGGCACGATCATCAGCACCGATCGGTTTTGGGCTAGGATAGCCTCGGAAAGGGCGAGGTACACTTCGGTTTTGCCCGAACCCGTCACCCCTTCGAGAAGATAGATTTTGTCATTCGCTTCCAGCGTTTCCGTTACGACTCGGCGCTGGTCTTCGGTCAAAACGGGAGCTGCCGCGAAAGGGACGTCGGGCAGGCGGTAACGGCGTTTTTCGACTTTATCGACGGTGACTTTGCGTTTGTCCAGGAGCGCTTTCAGGATCGAGGGCGACCGCACGTCGCGTTTGGGGAACGGCTCCTCGCGTTTGAACGTCCGCAACCACTCGATTTGTTTCAGCGTCAGGCCGCTTTCGTCACCGTCGCTGACGCGAATGAACTGCTCATAGGCGATTGCCGGACCCTTGAGGGCGGCCGAACGCGGTTTCAGGCTCGGCGGCAACATCGCCTGGAGCATGGCGATGCGCGGGCAAAAATTGGAAACCGAAAGCGTTAGCGCGACGTCCATCAATTCGTCGGTGAGAAGCGGTTCGCCGTCGATGACGGCTTTGATCGGTAAAATCCGGTATTGGATGTCTTTTTGGATCTCCGCGGCAGACTTGTCGGTTTCCGCGGCGTCGATGACATAGCCGACGATTTCCTGGTTGTTGAACGGGACGATGACGCGAAAACCGCGGCGATGGCGCAGCATTCCGGAGTAAATGTAAGTGAACGGGCGGTCGAGCTGCAGCGAAGCGTGCTCGATCAACACCTGAAGCAGCCACATATCAGTGACAGCCAGCGGCGATCAATTGGCGAATGCGATTGCGGATGATTTTCTGGATCTCGCGGCTGGCGCGTTTGACACTGTCGTTCAATACGACGAAATCGTAATTATGCTGCATTTCCATCTCGCGGCGCGCTTTGTCGAGCCGCGCTTGGATGATTTCCTCGGCTTCCGTCTTGCGACGGGTGATGCGCTCTTTAAGGGCGTCGAATGACGGTGGGATCAGAAAAATCGTCAAAACGTCGGGACCTTTCATCTTGGCCATGACCTGCTTGGCCCCTTCGACCTCGATCTCGAGGATGACGTTCATGCCTTCGTTACGCAGTTTCTCGACGTATGTCTGCGGCGTCCCGTAGCGGTTACCGACGAATTCGGCCCATTCGAGAAATTCGCTGTGCTTAATGTGGGCGTCGAACGCTTCGCGCGTCACGAAAAAATAATCGTACCCTTCGCGCTCGTGCGGCCGCTGCGGCCTCGTGGTCATGCTGACCGAGTAGACCAATTTCAAAGTGCGATTGGTCATGACCTGGCGGCGGATCGTGCCTTTGCCGACGCCGCTGGGTCCGCTGATGATGATCAGCAATCCTTTTTTTAGTTGCTTATGGTGAAACATAATATTATTTTATTATATTTTATGCGTATGTTACAAAGCAACGAAAAACGGCAACCATGCTATACTGAATTAAATGACCACCGCCCTTGAAAATTTCGTCGCCGCCATCGAAGAAACCGCTTTGCGAATGCGCGGATGCCACATCGCCGACATCCGCCAAATCCGGCAGCGCGATTTATTGTTCGTGTTGGCGGAAACCAAGGAATGGGGCTTCGCCGTCTCCCTGGACCCGGCCCATCCGGTTATGGCGCTGGTGCCGCTGACATTCGATTGGCAGCAGCTTCCTAAAGCAACCAATCCTATTTTGCGAATCCATCTGCTCAAGGCCAAAATCGACGAAGTCGTCGTCACGGGCTCCGATTACGTCGTTACTTTGATAGGTCATCGCAAGACCGATTTATACATCATCGAGACATGGTCGTTGGTCGCCGAGCTCTTCAAAAAACATCCGAATCTCGTTTTGACCGTCAGCGACAAAATCGTCTATGTCCATAAAACATTCGGCCTCGAGCAGGCGCGGCCGCTGCTGCCGGGCTTTCATTACGCCGCTCCGACGCCGACTTTGCATGAACGCGATTACGTTAAAGAGATGGACACCTACATTTCCAGTCTTTGGGACAGCGTGCTGCGGGAACAGGCGCAGCCGCTTTTACGTAAACTGACGGTCCGGAAAAAACAACTTGAGAAAAAGATCGGCGCCCTCGAGGGCGACCTCGCCGCCTGGCACGACGCCCTCGGCGAACGGGAAACGGCCGATGCCATCGTCGGGCACGAACGGCGTTTGGAACATTTGACGGAACTGGCCGTCGACGGGAAAGTGCTTGCCTTGGATCCGGCGTTTACCGTCGCCGACAACGCCAGAAGAATGTACCGGCGCTACCGCAAGGCGCGTCTGGCTCGGCAGCCGCTCGAAGACCAGCTCGCCAAAGCCCGCAGCGAACTTGACGCCATCGGCGCCCTTTTGGGACGCGAAGCGCCACGCTCGATGTTTGAAATCGAAGATTTGACGGAGGCGATGACGGGGCTTGGTCTGATTCTTCCGCCGAAAATTGATAAAGCCAAAGAAAATCAGAAGGCGATGCCTTATTACGTCATCGTCGCCGGTATCCGCTATTCGTTCGGGCGCCAGGCATCCCAAAACGATGTTTTGACCTTTGGGATCGCTCAACCGACCGATTGGTTCTTTCATATCAACAATTACCCGGGCGCCCATGTCGTCTGTCATGCCGAAACCTTGTCCGCATCCATGATTGAGACCGCCGCCTCGATTGCCATCTTGCTATCGCGCCGGTCGGAAGGCGAGGTCAGTTACGCCATCGTCAAAACAATTAAACGCGGCGCAAAGCCCGGTTTGGTTTATCTACGGGAAGCGAAAACCGTCTTTATCAGGGAAGCAGACCGCACGCTGATCTCGCTTTTGGCGGCGGCGAAACGCCATCAAAGGTAATCCGGTCCTTTCAGCACTTCGAATACAGCCAGGTTCGGAAAACCTTGTTGCCGCATGATCTCATAGGCGACGATGGCCACCGCATTGGCAAGATTGAGGCTGCGGGCCGCCGGTTTCATCGGAATGCGCAGCGTTTTTTCTTTGTGCTCCCGTAGGATTTCAAGCGGGATTCCCTCCGATTCGGCGCCGAACATAACATAGAAATCGCCAATAATCACGGAAAAATCGACATCCGCATACAAATGCTGTCCGTACCGCGTCACGTAGTACGTCAGTTGCGGGTTTTCATCTTTGATGAATGCCGCCAAGCCTTCGTAGTATTTGACGGGCACCAAGGTTTCATAATCCATGGCCGCCCGGGCTAAGTCCTTGTCGTGGCGCATGAACGTGACCGGACCGATGACGTGCAGCTTCGCCCCGATGGCGGCGCACGTGCGCATGACATTGCCGACGTTGCCAGGCTTCTCCGGTCGGTATAACACGATGTTAAGCATTTTCGTTCCTCGCTGAATAGTCTTTGAAGTCTATGTTAGAATTATGACATGAACGAAGCGCGGCGCGCATATCGCACGATTACCGGACTCGACGCGACGACCGTCACCCAAATCCACGGTGGTCTCAACAGCCGCAATTATCTGATTGACGGGGCTTTCGTGCTACGTATCAAGGAGCCTTCCATCGATGCTTCTTACGATCCGGAAACCGAAGCCAAGGCCGAGAAGGCGGCCGCCCCGCTCGGGCTGACGCCGACTTTGCTCCATTTCGACCGAAAAACCGGACTGAAACTGACTTCTTTTATCCCGGACACCCGTTTTCTGTTGACGCCGCCGACCGTCGCGGACGCGCAGTTGGTCGCCGACGCCATAAAAAAATTGCATGGGTTGAAGGGATCCAATCTGCTGTCATTCGACGCGACGGAACGTCTGAAATCCTACGCCGCGGCTGCCGGAGTCACAACCTTTGCCCCCGTCGAGTTGAAACTGGCCGCCCATATCCGAAAACTCGAAATGGCGGGACCGCTCGTGCTTTGCCACAACGATTTGGTGCGCGGCAACCTCCTTTTTAAGGAGGGGCGCCTTTACCTCATCGATTACGAATACGCCAGTCGCAACCACCCGCTGTTCGACCTGGCGTCCTTCGTCACCGAAAACAACATCGACGATTCGGTCGTCATCGACGCTTTTTTACACCGTTATTACGGCGAAAACCCGATTCCGAAAACCGACTTCGGCATTTACTGCCGTTTTCTCGATTACTTATGGTACTACTGGGCTCAGGGGATGTATAAAAAAACGGGACAATCGGTCTATAAGACGATTGCCCACGTCAAGCATCAGCGCATCGCGCGCCATTAATTCTCGAATTGCTCTTCGTAGTTCTTGAGCGCGGTGGCGATGATAGCCATCGCCTCTTCTTTTCCCTCAACCTGGGACACGAACGTGTCCTTGCCTTCAAGCATCTTGTACACTTGAAAGAAATGGCGCATTTCCTGGAAAATGTGATCGGGTAAGTCTTTCATATCCTTGTAGGCGCTGTAGACGGGGTCATGCTTGGTGATGGCGATGATCTTCTCGTCGATCATGCCGCCGTCGATCATCTTGAAGACGCCAATCGGATAGCATTCGATCAGGGCCAGCGGCTGGATCGGTTCCGAGCAAAGGACGAGGACGTCAAGCGGGTCCAAATCGCCGGCGTACGTACGCGGGATGAATCCGTAATTCTGCGGGTAGTGCGTCGAAGTGAACAGGATGCGGTCGAGGATGATCGTCCCCGTCTCCTTGTCGAGTTCGTATTTGGTTTTGCTGCCTTTGGAAATCTCGATGCAGGCGATGAAGTTTTCGGGGCTTATCCGCTTGCGGTTCACGTCGTGCCATAGGTTCATAGTGTGTCTCTCCGTCCCAATATTATAACAATGCCAACCCGATTTGCCATAAAAGAAAATGATATAATATGGCCTATGAAACATTCTTCGTCGTCATTCGCAAAAGCACTGACGTTGGCGGCGACGCTGGCCGTGGGCGTCTCCTGCCAACCGGCGGGTTTGCCGCAACTGGCCCAAAACGGGGCTTTGCCGCCGGTTCCCGCCTCGTTCACGGGCGTGCCGCTTGATGCTTTCGTCGTCGAGGTGACAAACGCCGAACTCGTCACGCTAATCGAATCGGAAGCGACGTTTTTGCTCTACATCGGCAACGACTACTGCAGTTCCTGCCTGGCGTTCCGTCCGTCCTTGATCGAATACATTGCCAATTACAAAACGCTCGTCTACCATTACGACAACATTGACAATAGTTCGACTTATCCCGACCTTTATGAGGCTTACGACGCCTTTTTCCCCGAAAATCCGCCGACCCCGTCGCTCTATTTCTTCAAGCAAGGCGAACTCCGGACGCGTCAGGACGGTATCCAACGGATGATGCAATACGCGACGTTCGCCCCAATGATGGAGGGTTATGCCGCAGTCGTCGGCATCAAGACTTTGCATTCCGTCTCGTCTTTGACTGCGACTTTGGAAAACGATGACGGATTGTTTTTCGCCTACGATCGCCAAAACGCGGCCGCCGTCGCCGCTTACATCGCAACGATTTTCCCGACGATGACCGATACTTCCGCGAACATGTGGCAAATCGAGCTCAGCCTATCCGACGAGCTTTCGGCTCACGTCGCCTCTTTGGGCGCCCCCTGGAACGGCGGCAGCCCGCTAGTATATGTCGAGAATGGTCAGGTTGTTTCTTCGCTCGACGCCGCGACGGCCACAACGAGTGAACTTACCGCCTGGCTGGCTCCTTATCTATGATAAGCCGCGCATGTAACCGCTTGCATTGACCTTTTTTCATGGTATTATATGTTGTTCCCCAAAAGGAGGACCCAAGATGAGTTTCACGATCACCCATGATGGCCGCACCAAAACCTACGACCAGAAAGTCATGCTGCTGGACATCGTCGGCAGCGACCACGACATCATCTGCGCCAAGGTCAACAACCGCGTCCGCGAATTGACTTATGAAATCTATTACGACGCCGAGGTCGTTTTCCTGACGGCCAAGGACCAAGACGCCATCCGCACCTACGAGACCTCGCTCCGTTACCTTTTCGCGATGGCGTTCGACCGGCTTTACCACGACGTCTCCTTCCGCTTCTCCTACAATGTCTCACGTTCGATTTTCGTCGAGCTCCTGAACCGCGACAAACTGGCCGATACCTACATGGTCAAGCAGCTCAAGCAGGAAATGCAGCGCATCGTCGCCGCCGATTTGCCGTTCAAACGGCTGATCGTCAGCAAAGACGAAGCCCGCGAGATCTACGAAAAACGCGGAATGACCGACAAAATCGAGATTTTGAAATACCGGCCCGAGAAAACCGTCCATTTCTACGAATGCGACGGCTATCTCAACTACATGTTCGGCTACATGGTCCCGTCATCGGGCTATCTCAAGCTGTGGAAACTGCGGCTGTACGCCCCGGGCATCCTGATCCAATATCCGCGCTATGAGACCAAGGGGATGATTCCCCAATTCGAGGACGCCCCGACGTTCGGCCACACTTTGAAGGAAATCCACCAATGGGCGAAGATCACCCACGCCGATTCCGTCGCCGGCATCAACGCCTACATCGCCGAGGACCGCACCGTCGAATTCATCAATCTGTCGGAAGCGTTCCATAACCGGATGCTGGCCGAGCTTGGCGAGCGCATCGTCGCCGACGTCGACAACATCCGCCTCATCTGCATCGCCGGTCCCTCGAGTTCCGGCAAAACGACGTTCGCCAACCGCCTGCGCATCGAGCTGCTCTCGCGCGGCGTCAACCCAATCCGCATCTCGATCGACGATTATTACCTGCCGCGCCATCTGGCTCCCAAAGACGATAACGGCGATCCTGACCTCGAATCGATCGAGGCTATCGACATCGAGCACTTAAACCAGAATATGCTCGATTTGATTCAAGGCATCCAAGTCACGCTGCCGAAATTCGATTTCAAACTCGGCAAGCGGGTCGAAGGGCGCATGCTCAAAATCGACCACGACACCGTCATCATCATCGAAGGCATCCACGCCCTCAACGAACGGCTCACCAACCTCATTCCCAAACACCAAAAATACAAGATTTATATTTCGCCTCAGTCGCAGATCAACCTCGACAACCACAATCCGGTTTCACTGACCGATTTGCGGCTGCTCCGGCGCATCGTCCGCGACAAGAAATACCGCAACGCCTCCGCCGAGGAGACGATCGCCATGTGGCCGAGCGTGCGCCGCGGCGAGTTCACCTGGATTTATGACACCCAGGAAAACGCCAATTACGTCTACAACTCGTTTTTGTCATACGAACTGTGCGTCATGAAACGGTACGCGTTGCCGCTATTGACGTCGATCGAAAAGGATTCGCCGCATTATCCGACGGCCGAGCGGCTGATCCGCATGCTCAAATATTTCCTGGACATGGACGATCGCTGGGTCCCGTCGAATTCGCTTCTGCGCGAGTTCATCGGCGGCTCGTGCTACAGCGACGTTATTTAGTTTTCTGGCGCAGCCTCAGTTTTCCGCTTTCGATTTGATGGAACTGACGCAGTTGTTCGTAATAGATGTCACGCATCGTTTTGTATTGGCCGCTGGCCGCGGGCTGCAAGCCCGGCAGGAAGACGGCCTTGAAAATCGTCTCGATGCGGAAGAACGTTTCGAATAAATACACCAACGTGATGTCATAGAACGTTTGGCGCCGCGAATAGATCAATAGCGGCGAGCTATGGGTGATCTCGCTGCTCATCTCATAGGCTTTGTTGTAGCGTTCGAGTCCGGCCAAAGCCTGGACGCCGTCGCGGAAATTGAGACGCACGGGCGTCGCCAGCGTCCAAAGTTTATAGAGCCAGCCGTATTCGATGAACTTCTTCATGTCCTTGCTTTTGAGGTCATGGCCTTTCATCGAAGTCTTGATTTGTTCGAACATGGCGTCGTTTTTGTCCTTGTCGGCAATCAGATGGTGGAACGCCAGCACGTACTGGAGATGGCGCAGGTATTCATCGATGGCTGGCCGGCCTTTTTGGTGGAGGATCATCAGGATCGCCTCCGTCTCGTGGAGGGTGCGCCAGGTCGAGAAGGCTTCGGTCTCGAAGCCCGAAATGAGCAAATCGAGGGCGCAAGCCAGAAGCGAGACGCTTTTCTTGATGAAATCGGTCAAAAGCGTCTGCTGCGGCTGCTTGCCCTGCACGGCTGACAAAAGGCCGCTGAGGGTGTTCACGTACATCTTGAGGGTGCTCGTCGGAGGATAGAAACGCGTCTTGATCTGCGCTTCCTTGACTTCGAGGTGCTCGTTGGTCAGGTATTTGTCGATCGCGGCGCTGATGATGCGCGTCAGATAGACGTCGTCGTCCATGAGTTTCCCCATTTGCTCGGGCGCGTAGATGCCGGCGAAATAGGCGTGTTCGTGCAGGCAGTACAGCGTCAGCAAAATCGGGTTGACGTAACGGACCGGCGCCGCCGGGTTGCTGCTCAGAAACGATTCCAATCCGGCCAACGCCTGCTCGTGCAGCGTGTACAAAAACGGTTCCGGCAGACTCGCGGGCACATGCCATGCTTCGAGCAATTCATGGAACTTGGCTTGGCTTAACGGTTCAAACATCGGATTCTCCCTCCTTGAAGCATACTTCGGCCACTTCCCATTGGCCATAGGAAACAAGATACATTCGCACTTCCTTCGAAGTCAGGCGGCGGACATAGTCGCCGTACAAGCGCAGCTGGCGCCGGTATTCTTCATGGTCGAGCGAACCGGTCTTCAAATCATAAAGGCGGACGGTCTTCTCGTCTTCGATCCAAAGGTCGATGATGCCGTGGATCCCGGTGTCCGCATCGTAGAAATGACGTTCATGGTACACGCGGGCGTTACCGGCGTCTTTGAATATGTCAAGGTCCAAAAGGGTAGCCATGGCGGCGCGGATGGCGGGTTCGGGGATGAAGCCGAGGTCTTTCGTTTTGAAATCGAGGAAGCTGAGATAGAGGTGGACTTTGGTACCGAATGCCAAGGCTTCCGGCGTCGCGATGACGGCGGTTTCGCTAGCTCGGCTGGACGCGATGCGGCGCGCGGGAACTTCGATTTGTTTGAATGTAAGCGGAAGCTGGGGCGAGGTCGGCGCCGCCGGGACTTCGGGAACGGTTTCCGGCGCTTTCGGTTTTGCAAACATTTCCGCCAAATCGATGAAAGCGGCCAAATCCTCAAACGACTTGGCGTGACGCGGGGATATCAGCGGTTTTCCCGTCCTGGGACGATAAAACAAGACGGCCTGCTCCCGCGTGCGCGTCAAGGCGACGTAGAGCTTGCGCATTTCCTCGGACAGGGCGGCCTGTTCTTCTTGGTGCTTGATCAGATAATGGAACAGCCCGTAGGCATCGCCGTCGTCGATGTTCGGCAGGACGATGCCGTAACGGTCGTGGACCAAAAACGAAGATTTGCTTTCCGGATGGTTGAAGCGCTTGTGCCAGCCCGGATAATAGACGATTGGGAACTCCAAGCCTTTGGCTTTGTGAATCGTCATCAGGCGTACGGCCGGTCCGGTAGGCACGTCGGCTTCCAGCGTCAACGGGACATCGTAGGCTGCAGCTTCCTCGAGATAGTCGTTCAGTTGGCCGAGCGTGAAGCCATGCGGAGCCAACGAGGCGCTCCAGGCGATCAACTTCTCGATTTTCCCGGTATGGAAGAGGACGTCGCCGATGCGTGCGGCCTTGACGTGGAATTCGAAGGTTAGCGCGATGTCGGCCAACGTCGCCGCCAGGGTCTGGTGGGGTACCCGTTTCTTCAATTCGCCAAGCGTCTTGAATAACGGATCGTCCCCGGCCGTTTCGAGATGCCGGAGTTTTTCATAAATCGTCCCATCATCGTACTCATAAAGGAAACTGCGCCACACGCTCATCAATTCGTGGCGGTAGGTGGTGGGATAGTCATCTTCGGTAACGGCGGCAAGAAGGCGCATCAAATTGCGGAACACGTTGAGGATATCCGACTCCCCAAACGCCTCGGTGGCCATGGCATCGAGAGGAATCCCGTATTCATGAAACGCCTTTTGGTATTGGGTGAAAGCGTTGCGGCGGTCGATGAGGATGGCAAAATCGCCATAGGCGAGCGGGCGGTATCCGTATTTGTCGAGCACTTGGATTCCAGCGCCCATCTTGGCGATGATGTCGGCGGCGATCAGGCGTATCTCGCGCTCGTCGGCATCGAGCTCGTCTTCACCATCGAGCAAATGGACTATGAACGGATCTTCGAGATGGCGTGTGCCCGCGCTTTTCTCATACTCTTTGTTGCCATAGACGATGCCATGGTCGGGGAAATAATCGACGCCGCCCAAGGGCACGCTCATCAGCCGTCCGAAAATCCGGTTGATGCCGGCGATGACGCCTGCCCTCGACCGGTAGTTCTCGTTCATGTCGAGTTTAAGTCCGCCCGAACCCGCGGCATAAAGCGCGTACTTGCGGTTGAAGATCTCGCAGTTGGCGTTGCGGAACCGATAGATCGATTGCTTGATGTCGCCGACTGAAAACACATTGTCTTTTTGGAGCAATTCGATGAAATATTCCTGCAAATCGTCGGTATCTTGATATTCGTCGACGAGAATATGGGTTATTTCTTCGCGTAATGAAGCCCGCAATTCCGGTTTCTCGACGAGGCAAATCGCCAGTTTGGCGATGTCTTTGAACGTGAATTGCTGCACTTGGCGTTTGTAGGTTTGCAACCGTTTTTCGAGTTCCTGCAATATCGCGATGACGGTCGTCACGTGCGCCGCCGTTTGCCGGTGGCGGTTTTCGACTTGTTCGATTGAGCCGACGGTGGACCAGCTCGCGAATTTGTCGGTTCCGGCTTTGAGGGCGTCGTAAAGCCCCTTGTCTTCATCGGTCAGCTTTTTGTCCGGCTTGGCCGGAAAAACAAATGACTTCAGGCAATCGATCATGACGTCGAACGGCAGCGGTTCCGTCAATGGAAGGAGCGCCGCGTCATAACGCAAGGCCAAATCCTGGTTGATAAAACGTTGACCTTGAATGCGGAGATTGCCCACATAGTCGCGGACCATGATCGCGAAATCGTCCATAGATTGTTTAATAAAACCTTCTTTGAAATGTTCGGCAAGATACTCGCGATAATAGAATTCCTTGTTCACCTTGAGATCGGCCATGGCGTCGGCCTTAACGATCAGTTCCCGCAGTTCGTCGTCTTTCCGCACGGCGAAAGTCGTCACAAAAGCGACGAAAGCGGGAGTTCCTTCGGCGTATTTATCGGCGAAAACCGCGTCGATCGTCCGCCGGCGCAGCAATTTCGCGAAGTGATCGTCGAGAACCCCGATCTTGTCGCCTAGACCAAGTTCGTCGTGGTATTGGCGCACCAAGGCGAGGGCGAAGGCGTCGAAGGTCATGATGCGGGCGGCATCGACCAGGTGCGCCGCCGGGTGCTTGGCGGCGGCCAACCGTTCCCGAATGCGGTCTTTCATTTCCTTGGCGGCGGCGTTCGTGAACGTCAAAACGAGAATGGAAGGCAGAGGCACGCCCTCTTCGACCAGGCGGGCGACGCGCTCGGTCAGAACCGAGGTTTTACCGCTTCCGGCCCCGGCCGAGACCAGGATGTTGCCATTTCGATGGTCGATGGCCGCTTGTTGCGTTTTATTCCATGAGCGGTCCATCGTCGGTCTCCTTATGTTTCGTGCTTAGGTTTTGGTAAGCTAATTCGGGGCGGAAACAGATATCGCGGAAATGGCAATATTTGCATGACATGTCGTCGCCATCGATTTTTTTTGGAATGATATGGAAGGCGCTGGCGCGGATGGCCGCGCATGCTTCGAGGACTTTCTGAAGCGCTTGGTCCCGATGGGCTTTCATGGCGCTCGCGGTGGCGACCTTGGATCGTTTGTCGAACGCGCCCTTTTTGGTCAGGCGCAGCGATTGGATGTAATTGCTTTCGGCTAACGTGCCGTCGAACGTCGCGAGTTTCCGGATATCGGCGAGCGCCATGCCCCGAAGACGCAGTTGCTCACGGTAGAATTCCCGCGCGTCTTTGGAAACGGGACGCACCAGTTTAGCGGCGATGATGTTTTGGATGTAATAACCGATGATCTCGACGTCGCAAAAGCGCTCGTCGCGTTCGATCAGAAGCGCGTAGATCGGCAATTGCAGCGAAAAACCGAACGGAATCTCGCGCGGTTCGAAACTTTCGCTGCCGGTTTTGTAATCGATGAGCGAAGCATATGCGCCATCGTCGGCACCCGTGATTACCACTTTGTCGATCTTGCCTTTAAGATAGGTTTTCGCATCGAGGGCAAACTTGGTTTCGACTTCGCAGGCGACGCGAGGCCGCTCCATCGCCGCCTCATGTTCGGCGTTATAGGCGATCACCGCGGCCAAATCCTGCTTGAGCCGCAGCAGCAGCACTTTTTCTTTCGGATCGAAAGCGGTGGCCGTGGTCAATTCTTGGTACACCGTTTCGAAATCGAATCCTTCTTCGTACTTGCGGCTGAGAATCTCATGGGCTAAATTTCCGAATTTGATGAAAAAATTGTCTTCCTCGTCATCATCGAGTTTCACAATCGCTTCCAGGTAATAGCGGAACGGGCACTGGTAGTATGTCTTGATGCCCGAATAAGCGAATTGCAGTTTGGTTTCGCCCTGACCGACGTCAAACGGCTTGTAGGCGTAATCGAAGGTGCGGTAGGCGATGGGAAGCGCGCGGCCATAGGCTTCAAGATACGGGCTGGTTGTGTGGTAGACGCGGCGCTGGTCGAGCATGGCGGCATAAGCGAATACGCCGAGACGGCTGGCATACGAAACGCCAAGACTGGAAGGCCAGGGTACCACGTCAACTTCCTTCAATAACGGCGACGGGTAGCCTTCGTCGCCCTTGGACTGTCGGAGCCATGACACGTATAAATTGGGCTGACTCTTGAAATAACGAAACCATGTAGTGCGCTCATGGTCATTTTTAACCGTCGAAGTCAGTTGCCCGAGCGCCCGTTTTTGACGGTCCGACAAATAGTCGTCGTCGCTCCATAGGTAAGGCAGTTGGCCGTCGTTGGCGCCGAGGACGAAAACGTGCAGGCGCGCATCAGCGATCGGAGCCGTCATCATCCGGAGTTCGGGCGTTATCGTTGGCCGTTCAAGCGACATATCGTCAATCGTTTCTATTAAAAGTTCGCGTTTGCGGCCAGGTTCCATCGGAAGCGAGGATAAGGATGCGAGTTTGTGGAAGATCGGATGCGTGGCGTCAAGCCCGAATTCCACGGGCGCCTGGGCGATGATTTCGTCACCGGAAGCGCCGTCGAGGATACGTTGCTTGACGTAAATGCCGACGGGAGTCGCTCCCCACGCATCGGTTTCCGGTATATTGACGGGAATCCCGAAATAACGGGCGTGGAGCTCTAAATCGAACCGATATTCGTCGGCGGGGACATGGATGCGGATATCCATGAGGGGTACGCCGGCGTCGAGCAGACTGGCAATGTTCTCAAAAACGGAAGACACTTCCTCTTTGATTGTGCCGAAAGAAGCGACTCGTGGTTGTTCATGGCTTTCCTCACGGAAATATTCGGCCTTAAGTTTCAATTTGGTAAGGGCGGCGTTTAGTTCCGGGTCGTCGGGTGAATAACCGACGATCAGGCATTTTTTGCCGACGAAGACGCCGCTGAAGTCGGTTTCGATCACGAGGCCGGCTTGCCGCAGCGAGGAACGCATGGCCACGAGACGGTCGACGCGCGGGTCGCCCGTCGGAGCTTCAGGCAGAAAATATAGTTGCTTCAGGCGGTTTCGGGCTTCGGTCAACGAAAGGCGAAAATGTTCATAGAGATGGAAAGTGGCCGCTTCTTCATAACGGAAAAAAGCGAAACCGAGCAGTTCTTCCTTGCTGAAAAAACGGTTCGGACTCGCAAGCGAAGACGGCTGCGCCTCGAGCCAAGGCCGTTGGAAAGAAAGCGGCAGCACGACGAAATCAAAAGCGGCGATATCCATAATGGTATTTCCATTATACATCGCTTTTCATCTATTTTTTAAAGATAATTACTAATTATCTTTAGTTAGCGTTTGAATCTTTGCGTGGCGGCGATGGCGATCTTCCAGCCGTCGTAACGGCGGGCAACCTCGGTGTGGTCCATGCGCGGCGCATACTCGTCTTGGTAGTCGTGGATAGCCTTTATTTCATCGAGCGACTTCCAATAGCCAATCGTCAAGCCGGACAGATAGGCGGCGCCGAGGGCCGTCGTCTCCAGGCAGCGCGGCCGTTTGAGCGGCGTTTCCATGATGTCGGCTTGAAACTGCATCAAGTAGCGGTTGGCGGTCGCCCCGCCGTCGACGGCCAAAAAAGGAACGTCGAGCCCGGTGTCGGCCCGCATGGCCTCGATCACGTCTTTGCTCTGATAGGCGATCGCTTCCAGCGTCGCCCGCACGATGTGGTATTTCGAAGTGTTGCGCGTCAGTCCGAACATCGCCCCGCGGACGTCGTTGTCCCAATAAGGCGTGCCCAATCCGACGAAAGCCGGGACGACGTAGACGCCTTCGCTGTCGACGACCATGGTGGCGCTCCGTTCGCTGTCGGCGCTGTCAGATATCATTTTCAGCTGGTCGCGCAGCCATTGGACCGCGGCTCCGGCCACGAACACCGACCCTTCGAGGGCATACGTCAATGCGCCGTCAAGCGACCAGGCGACCGTCGTCAGCAGTCCCCGTCGCGATAGAATCGGCTCCGAACCGATGTTCATGAGCATAAAGCAGCCGGTTCCGTAGGTGTTCTTGATTTGGCCTTTTTCGAAGCAGGCGTGACCGAAAAGGGCGGCTTGCTGATCGCCGGCGATGGCCGTGATCGGGACGTTCCCAGAAAAATAAGTGGCGGTCCCGAACTGGTGGGCGCAGCAACGCACTTCCGGAAGCATCTCCTTCGGAATATTGAACAGTTCCAGCAATTCGTCGTCCCATTGTTTCGTGAAAATGTTATAAATCATCGTCCGCGACGCGTTTGTCACGTCGGTGGCATGGACAGCCCCTTCCGTCAATTTGTACAAAAGCCAACTGTCGACCGTCCCGAATCTGAGTTCGCCTTTCTTCGCTCTTTCATCTCCATTTATTACGTCGAGGATGAAGCGGATTTTCGAGGCGCTGAAATACGGATTGAGCAACAACCCGGTTTTATCGTGGATGGTTTGCCGATGTTCATGCCACCGTTCGCAGATGGCCGAGGATTGGCGCGATTGCCACACGATGGCCGGATAAACCGGTAAGCCCGTCTCGGCGTCCCAGACGATCGTCGTTTCGCGTTGGTTCGTAATGCCGATGGCGGCGATGTCGCGCATCGAGAGATTCGAGGTGATCAACGCCTCGTTGACGACGGCGCTGACGCTGGCCCATATTTGGAGCGCGTCTTGTTCGACCCAACCGGGTTTCGGGTACAGGCAGGTGATTTCCTCTTGGGCTTGGGCGACGATACGTCCGCCCCGGTCGAAAATGATGGCCCGGCTCGATGTCGTCCCTTGGTCGATCGCCAGGATGTATTTATTCATGGTCGCTTCCCTTTTCTGGGCGCCAACGGAGCGCCCACTCCTTATCATTCGCCGCAACCCGGAACGAGTCGCGGATTTTGCTGACGGTCTTGGCCCGGATCCAAGGAGCGAGAGGCGCTCGTTCCATGAAAGCGATCATTTCCCGGCGCCGCTTGATGTAGCATTCGGCCAAAAACCAGGCGATGGCCATGTAGACGTGGTAATGTTTTTCATCGAGGTCGATCAAGGCGAAAATTTCATCGAGATCGACAATGTCCTTGACATAGATCAAGGCTAGCACGAAGGCAAACCGGCGTTTATAAGGAAACGGGGATTGACTGTACCGCCGGATGGCATATAGCACCTCGTCAATCGGAACTTGCTTCAAGGTGACGGCGACGCTGTCGACGTAACCCCAGTGTTCCGCCGATTCGAAATACACGTCAAAAGCCGCCCATTTTTCGGAAATCGGTGTTTTTTGATATCCGAGAATCAAACCGTATAGGAGCGTTAAGTCAAAATGGCGCCGCGGGTCAAATCCGCGCCAATCGATGGCTTGCGGGGCTAACTCGCGCGCGAGCGACCGCAGCCGCGGGAGCGGGACGCCAAGATAATAAGGGGGCGGTCCCGCCGGATCCTTCGTCAATCCATAAAGCCGGCGCGCGATGTCTTCGGTGGTCACAGGCATGACGCCCTCCTTTAGAAAAGGAGCCTTGACGGCTCCTCAGTTTCGCGACTTGACGAGGCGCTCGACATTGGCCATTTCCTTGGGAATGTCGCTCGAGAGATTCTCGGCCCCCGTTTTGGTAATCAGGATGTCGTCTTCAATCCGGATGCCGATGCCCAGTTCGGGGAAATAAAGCCCCGGTTCCACGGTAATCACGTGACCCGGTTCCAGCGGCAGTTCGCGTTGGCACACGTCGTGGGTGTCCATCCCGAGATGGTGCGACACGTTGTGATAATAATGGGATGAGATCTCCTCGCGCGTTTTGATGAGGCCGCGCTGGAGGCATTGGTTGACGAGCACTTCGACCGCTTCCTTCTGCAGATCGAGCAAGGTGATGCCCGGCCGAGCGAACGTGATGATGTGCTTGTTGGCGGTCAGCACGGCTTCGTACACTTCCTTTTGGAGCGAATTGAACGAGCCGGAGGCCGGATAGGTACGCGAGATGTCGGCGCTGTAGCCGTCGTAGCTGGCGCCGAGATCGCACAAAACAAGCGCCCCGTCGGCAATCTTTTCCTTCGGGTGCGGATAGTGGAGGATCGTGGCGTTCGGGCCGCTGGCGACGATGGTGTCAAAGGCCGGCTCGGCATTGGCGTAATCCTTGATGGCGAAGCGGAACAGGCCTTCGATCTGGTATTCGTAAAGATGCGGTTTCATCTTGGTGACGATGTAATTGAGCCCGAAAGCCGTGATTCTGATCGCCTGGCGGATCGCGGCGACCTCGGCGTCCGATTTGACCATCCGCATGCGGACGATGAGCGGGTATGCGTCGACGATGGCCAAGTCCGCCTGCAGCTTCGTCAGCCCAGCGGCGTATGCCGACGTATGTTGGAAATGCGGGCCGACGACAATGTCGGGCTCGAGATCGAAATAAAACCGTTTGAGCAGCCCATACGGGCTGTCGGGACTGAGGATGGCCTCCAATTTAACTTGGAGATTCTTGACCAAGAGGATGTCGTCGACGGCACTGATGGCGCGCGCCTGCTCCAACGTCAAAAACCGTCCGGTCCAGCGCTCTTTGAGCGGATCGGCTTCAGAGACGTACAAATACGTTTTGACGTCGGAAAGCGTCTTGATGACGAGCAAAACGGAATTTTCCTGGGTGATGCCGGTCAGATATTCGAAATTGCGGTTGGCGATGAAAGGATGGTTGCTGTCCGCCGAGCCCTTCAGGGGTACGCCGGCGAAAAGAAGCAGCCCGCTTTCGGGTTCCATTTGCGCGATCAGCTGGTCGCGGCGGCGTTTGAATTGGCCAGCTTCCATGGACATCACTCCTTTATGGCATCCGGTTTGGCGACGACGCTTTCGGTCACTTGGCTGACGATGCGCCAGTCCGGACCAAGACTTAAACGCAAATAATCACTTTCAAAGACGTCAAATGCGAGGGTCGCGTTTATTTTATTATTATAAGCGATATTGACGATTCGTGCATTCGTTTGTTGGACGAAACGGTGAAGTTCGCCCATTTGCTCGGGCGGTCCTTCGAGCACGGCGACCGTCGTCGTGACCAGAGGTCCCCAAACCGTAGCCAAAAGCGCCTGTCGCCCGGCTTCCTTAAACGCGCGGGCCAGGTTTTTGGTGCCCAGCAACTGGCCGCCGAAATAGCGGACGACGACGATTAAAGTCCGTTCGGCCGTGAATTCTTTCAATAAATTGACTAACGGAATAGCCGCGCTGCCGGAAGGTTCGCCATCGTCATCGCCGTGGTATTCGCCGTCATAGACGTAGGCGTAGGGGATATGGCGGGCGTCGGGATATTCAATTTTGTTGCGCCGCCGCCATTCGCGGACGTCGTCAAGCGAGCCGAGCGGATGCGCGAATGCCAGAAAACGCGATCGCGACACGGTCAAAACGGCTTTACCGCCGGCATAAATCCCGGTCATCGTCAAAGTTCCAATAAACGTCCGACGACTTCCTTAAGTTCGGACAGTTCGAGTTCTTCGAGTTTGCCCGCGGCGATGACGGCGCTCATGTCGGGACGTAGCGGCAGCCGCGCCAATAACGGAATCTTATACTTTTCCAAAAGCGTTTGCGCCGTGCTGACGCCGTGGATTTCGATTGGAGTCCGGCAATGGGGGCATTCGACGTAAGCCATGTTTTCGACCAATGCCAGAATCGGCAGTTTCAGCATGTCGGCCAGCTTGACGGCTTTGGCGACGATGGTGGACACGAGTTGTTGCGGCGAGGTGACGACGATAAGCCCGGAGACTGGAATCTTTTGGAAGGTCGTCAAAGCGACGTCGCCCGTGCCCGGCGGCATGTCGATCAGCAAATAATCGAGTTCGTGCCACCAGACGTCGGTGTAAAACTGACGCACCAAATCGATGACCAGCGGGGCGCGCCAGACAATCGGATTTTCGTTGCTGTCGAGCAAAAGCGATGCCGACATCACCTGGATTTCACCGGGCGTTTTCAGGGGCATGATGTAATCAGCGCCACCCTCGGTTGGCCCTTTGAGCCCGAACAAATCGGGAACCGAGGAGCCGAGGATGTCAGCGTCGAGAATGCCAACGCGCATGCCCTCGCGCGTCAAGTGGGTCGCCAGTAACGCGGTGACCATGCTCTTGCCGACGCCGCCTTTGCCCGAAAGGACGGCGATGACATGGCGCACGTTGCTGTTTGGATGCAATTTGACCTTTTCGAAAAGATTAGGCGTTTTCTCTGCCATCGTTTTACCTCTTAAGTTCAGGCGTAGACGTAATAAATTGTGTCGCCTTCGACTTCAAACACGAAATTGGCGCTGTAAGGATCGGGATTCAGTGCGATGATTTCAGGCAATGCCGCCAATGTCAAGGCAGCCGAGAAATTGACGTAATTGGCTGATGGCACGACTTCGGCGGCATAGAACAACTTGGCGATTAGTGAATTGCCATCGATATCGTAGCCGGAGTAATCATAAGTCGGATAGGCGCCGGTTACGTTCGTGCGCAGCAGCGAACCCATCTTGACGAAGTGGCCTTGGAGCCGGGCGACGTCGGTATCGTCGAAGACGCCGCCGAGAATGAGATCGATTTCATCGATAATCGACAAAGCTCCTTCGACGCCGTCGGCTTCTTTCGGATTGAGGTTGGCGTAGTCGGAAGCGTAGAAATCGATCGTGTCCGGGGTCGGCAAGGCCGCTTTGGCGTATTCTTCCTCAAAAATGTCGGTGAAGAACCCGGCCGAAAGCTCGCTGATGAGGTAAGCGCGGTCGGTGATCGCCTCGGTGATGTCGGCGACATAGGTGTTTTCAATCAAGGCGCGGAATTGCGTGCCCAAACCGTTGGCGCTCGAAGCGTCGGTCAATCCGTTGAGGTCGATCAAATCCTCGATGTAAATATCAAGCCGTTCAGCCTCGAACACATGGTCGAAATCGGTCGCGAAGATCGTCTCCAGTTTTTCGACCTTGCTTGTCTTATTGGTTCCTGGGTTGTCGGTGTCGATGTATTTGACGACATCGCTCGGTTCGAGGATGTTGTAAAGGGTCAGCGACCGCGTTTTGTAATTGACGGTCACGTCGTTGGTGAAGATAAGCGAGGCGTCGAGCAAGTGCAGGAGCGGCTCGGTCGTGTGGCCGCCGCTGATGAATAGGCCGATGTCGAAGCCGACGCCCATGTCCTCATAAGCGGCGCCGTCATAGAACTCGTCGAGGACTTCCTCGATGATGCCCATGGCGCCCGGCGTCGGGGGATTCAAGTCGGTGAAGTCGGTCGTGCTGTAGTCCATCGGCGTCAGGTCGACGCTGAAATAATCGACCGGAGTCTGATAGTAATCTTCGTTGTCTTCGGTGTAGGTGCCAAAGGAGATCGTCGCGAAGGCGTCGCGGACTAAGTCGGGAATGGCGTCGGCGCTGAGATTGCTGTAATTGAGAACGGCCATGATTTCGCTGATATCGGTCGGACTGAGCGCCGATGGTGTTAACGAATCGACGGTCGTCAAAGTCGGGAAAATCCGTTTGAACTCTTTGAAGACGCGGAAGTACGCTTCGATTTCGCCGGTGAGACCGTCCCACTCGTTCGTGTGGTGGTCGGCGCTCGCGCCGTACAACGTCTCGAAATGGACGACCAGGTACTCGGCTTTTTCAGCCGCGGTCGCGAATTTATAGACGAGCCCGTCCCAATATTCGGGGTTCGGGTTCAAGTTGTCGTTAATGAGGTCGCTGACGCCGGTGTCGTTCATCATTTTAATGATGATCTGCTCGAACACCGTCGGATCGTCGGCCACCCCCGAGCTGGCGCCGGTGCCATGGAAGACATCGCTTTCAAACAGCGAATTGGCCACGTCTTGGATCAGTTCGATTTCCGTGATGCCGATGCCCGTCATGTCGGTATAATCGACTGTCGCCAGATCTTTGGCATCGTTGTAAATGACGAGCATCTGACTGATTTCAGCGTCACCGTAAGGCAAATATTTGTCATCGTCGTCGGGATCGCCGCGGTTGCCGCGGTAATGGGTGTTGGCGGCCGTGAAATCGATGCCGCTGATGCCCACCGAACCCGAAGTCAGCATGTTGTCGTAAAGGTTGGGAATCGCCGGGTAGACGATCTGCGACCGGTTCATCGCCAGGAGCATGTTCTCCACGGCGGTGCTGTTGGTGTCCATCAGGTCGGATAGGACGTCGTTGGAGCCGGCGCCGCTGAAGGAATCAAACGTCAATCCGCTTGATTTGAAGGCGTCGAGAATGTCGACGATGCGCGTGATTTCGCCGATAACGAGACCGTCGTCGCGCCAACCGTCGTCATTGAGAGGCACGGTACCCGCGAAATCGTTTCCGATGGCGATGACGTCTTCCTTAAGGGCCGGGTCACGCCCGATGCCTTCATAAATGTATGCATCGAGTTCCGAGGTGTCGATTAACATCCAAATGGTCTGTTCGAACACCGTGATGTCCAATGTGGCGTGGCTCTTGCCGGCCTGGAACGTGTTGAACACTTTCGAATCATGGAGGTTTCCGAGCATGGTTTCGATCGTGAGAGCGTCAATGTTGGTTGGATCGAGTGGAACCCCGTCGGTGATGCCAAGATCGTCGATGCCGACGTAGACATCCATCAGGACGACGATTTCGGTCGCCCGTTCGGCTTTGTCGCTTTCGTTGCGGAAATAGTCGGTATTCGCGTCGCCGAGGACGACGCCGCTCATCGCAAAAGCGCCTGAGAGGAATATTTCGTCAAATAGGTTAGGAATGGCTGGGTGCGCCAGCCGCGACTCGTTGATGTCGAGCAGCAGCGTCTCGACTTTGGCCGTGCCGGCGCTGTCGTCCATCAATGTCGATATAGCGTTGGCTCCGTCCGTGCCGAAATCGGCGAAGGTGAGGCCGGTGTCTTTGAAACTGACAAAGATGTCGGTGATCATTTTGATTTCGCCGTTAGGACCGATCCAATCGTCGAGCAGGACCAAGGAATCGGCAAAATTGTTGTCGAGATCGGTGATGTCCGCGCGCAAAGCGGCGTCGATGAGATCGTCGTCGCCGAGTTCTTTGTAGATATAGCTGTCCATCATCGACGTATCAAAAATCATCTCGACGACTTGCTCGAATACCGTCAGGAACCCGAGGGCGTGGCTGCGGTCCTCCGCCGAGGTGTCAAACGTATTGAAAATCCGTGAGTCGTGCATGTCGTTAAGCATCGCTTCGGTCGTGGCGGCGTCGATGTTGGCCGGGTCGAACGTGCCCCCGTTATTGAGGGCCATCGTTTCCAAAGAAGCGTGGATGTCAAACGCGTAATCGATTTCGACGAGGCGGTCGGCCGGATCGTCGAGTTCCAGAAGCACGTACGAATTCGTTTCCGACAGCGTCAACGAACCGACGTTGAATTGCGCCGTCCCAAACATCATGTCGAAGAGATTGTAAAGCATGATGCGCATGCTCCCGACGTCATTAAGGGAAACGAGTATCGGTTTGACGTCGGCCGAGGTGATCGTCGGGTCGTTCTGGAGTTTGTCGACGGGATTGGGATCGCCGTCGGCGAAGGTCTGGATCGAAGCGACGAAAGCGATGATGTCGTCGATCTCGCCGCCGTCGCCGTACCAGTTCGCGGCCGTTGCCGGCGTCTGGCCGACGGCATGGAAGTCGGCGGTGACGATGTCATAGGGCGAAGGATCGGCCACGGCTTCGTACGGGTCGAGAAGATAGTCTCCAAGCAGCGAGTTGTCACCCTTGAGCTTGTTCAAAAGGAAATCGCTGAAAACGTACTTGTTGTCCGGGGTCAGGAAAATCTGGCTTCGCGCCAACGCCTTGAGGATGTTTTCGACAAGGACCGGGTCGTCATTCATGAAGTCGATGTCCTCAATGCCGGATGTAAAGGCATCAAGGGCGACGAGCGTGTCCTTGAGGTTTTGCCCTTCGGTCGACCAGTTGTTGACGTTACGGAACGACGTTCCGAGGACGGGGTCGACAAGACCGCCGGAATTGCCGAACAAACCGTCGAGCACGCCTCCGAAGGTCCCGGATATGATAATCGAGGAATCGACGGCGTCGAAGATTGAGCCGATGGGATCGTCGGGGTCGTTGGCAAAGCCGATCAGCTGGTCCATCACGTCGCCTTCGGTGTCGATGTCGAACAAATCGCTCGTGAGAGCCGTTTCGATGAATTTGATGAGATTGTAATTTTCGCCTTTGACGAGCGGTTGTCCAAGCTCGTCATACGTCGTCACCCAGCCGTCATCGGGGACCGAGCGGGCGGTGGCGTCCAATTCGTCCATGTCGATGGAAAGGGCGTCGGCGTTCCCGAAAATGCTCGACAAGAGCGTGTAGTAGTTTTCGCTCGTCATCAAGTCATCGTCGTCTTTGGGGTTGAAAATGTCGGAGGTGAAAATCGCGTCCAATAGTCCGATCAGGTCATCGACGACGGGCGTTATGTCATCGAAAATGGTGTCCATGTTGTCGACGACGCTCAAGGAGAAACCGATGATGTCGATGAGAATGCCCATTTGGGTCCCGACATCGTCAAAATCGAAATTAAGGTCGTTTCCCGTCAGTCCGAGCGGATCGAGCATCCCGCTCATGGCGTCGCCCGAGAAGGCGCCTTCAAGCACGCTCGGGATGACGGCGCCCATAATCTGGGAGCGGTCCAAAAGCGGGCAGATGTCGTCTTTGAACGATGCGCGGAAATCTTCGTCCTCAAACAGGGTCAAGAGATCGTTATCGGCCGGCTCGTCGGCGCCTTTCGGCGTCGCCAGTCGCGCCGGTTCCGGTTCTTCTTCCGGGAAAATAAGCGAAAGCAGGGCGTCATTGGCGAAAATGGCGCTGACGATGCCGAGAATCGAGCCGAATTCGCCTTTGTAGTTGTAGCGCTTCTCGCCGTTGTCGGTCCCATTGAGCGATGTCAATGCGTCGTCGAGTTTGGTCCGGTCGAATTCCTGGCCGCCGGCCAAGGAACTCAATAACGGCTCGAGGGCCATATCCATCATTTCGTCAAGTCCGTAAATCAAGAGACCGCTGTCCAATAAATTGGCGGTAACTCCCGGAAGAGGATTTCCTTCGCCGTCGAAGAGCACCGTTTTGCTGGTCTCCGGGTCGACGCCGATGGGTAGGCCATCGTCATCGAGGGCGCCGACGATGATTTCGATCAACTCGTCGCTGTGGGCGCGTACGAGGTCCACCAAAAGATCGGTCGCCGCATCCTGCAGCAACGGTTCGTTCACCAATGGGACTTTGGCGGTTTTCACGCGTCCGCCGTCGGTGGCGACGAATTCGTAATCCATCAACGATGCCGGTTCCGGCTCCGTCGGGATCACGACGTCGAAAATGGCCGGAAGAAGATCCGGGTCAAGTGCGGCGATGTTGTGGATGACGTCATATATGAGGGCGATTTCCTCGCCGAAATGCAAGTCTTGGTAATCTTCCCATTCCGTCGGGAAGAACGTCGCCAGCGACAAACCTTCGGGCGGCGTCGCCTGTTCGTCGGACACTAGTTTGTAGACGACGGCTGGCAACACCTGGCTCAGGAACGTTGAATCATCGATGCGATGCAAGGCCGAGCGGATGTGCGGATAAGCTTCGTCGGACACCATGTCGACGATGATCTGAAGCGGATTGATTTCGCCTTCTTGGCCCAAGATGTTGTCCAGGACGCCGGAACTGATGACATCCAAGGCAACGTCTTTCACGTTGATGAGTTCGTCTTCCCAGATGATGTCATCGATATTGACCAAGTCGGGGTCGACGTACTGCTGGGCTACTTCCATATTCAAGGCGAGTGTGATGGCGATGGGGACAGCCTTCAGCACGAGCGTCGAGCCGACGACGTTGGCGATGATCGAGGTCATGATGTCCTCGGAAAGTAAGGCGTTGGCCGTCGCCGTGGTGAAGCCGTTGGTCAGAATGCCGGTCGAAAGCACCGATTGGCCGATGCTCGTAATCGTATAGAGTTCGTTGGTCAGCGTCAGCATGTAGCCGTCCATGTCTTCGCTGGTGACGTAATCCATCAAGACGGCGTCGATCGTGCGTCCGTCTTCGGCCACGGACCAATTGAAGAGCAGTTGCGCGAACAAAGAATCGTTATAGGCGTCCATGAACGCCATGATTTGGTTATAAGTGGGGTCGTCGATGCCTTCGGCGACGCCGTTATTATCGTTGTGGAGCGCTTGGTTGATCGTGTTGATGATCGATGAGAAGGGGATCATCATCATGACGGCCACGAGCGTGACCTTGACGGCGTTGAGCAGCCCGCCGACGAGGCGGACTTTATGTTTCTTGCGCCAGCCTTTCGGGATGAACAGGCGGAACGGGAAGAAATAGAGAAGCGAGGCCAAAAGTTCCCCGATAGTGATAATCAAAAAGCCCAGGATGATGAAAACGATATAGCGGAGCGTCACGAGCGTGATCGCCATCACGAGGGCCGCCGTGTCCGTTCTGGAGCCGGCGTCCATGCCCATCGAGGCGAACAGTTGGTTGAAGAACGACTCGACGGTCGCTTGGAGCGTCGTCACGTTGAGAACGATCGTGCCTTCGCCCAACGTGAGATTGATTGTGGGAATCGTGACCCCGAAGTTTGCGAGCGTCGCCCCGATGTCGAGCGTGGCCAACATGTCCGTCAGCGGGCGCGCGGCGAAGAAAGCGGCTAAAACGAGACCGCCGACGATAATCAGACGGAACCCTGATTTCCAGACACCGCGGATCAAACCGATCAGAAAACCGATGACGATGAGGCCAAGGATGACGAAGAAGGCGATATTGAAAACCAGGCCGATCGTCTCCGGATTGATTGGAATGGTCGTGAAGGCGAATGATTTCATAAGGGTAACCTCGGGGTTCCGTTTTGCGGCTGGCAACTTATCTTTGATAACAAACAAACTTGATACTTTATTATGGTATCATAATGGAAATCGCACAAGTGTAAAGCAATGGCCAATCTCTTCGCGCAAACGCTAAATAAGCGTCTCGACAAGCAACCGGAAAAAGCCGGCGGGCTGCTCCAGCTCGCGTTATTCGGACTCGGATGGCTCGGTCTTTCAGTCATCGCTTTGCTCGTTACCCTGATCGTCAAGGCCGTGTTCCAGGGACGCTACCCGGATCCGTTGGCGTTCGAAAACGCCTGGGCTCACATCAGCGTCCCGACGACGATCAACGTCATTTCCTACATTTTGCTTCTTTTCGCGCTGACGGCGCTCTCTTTTAGGGTATTAGCAGCCCTGCGCCATTCGTTTTACCGTCCCAGCGTCATCTTCAAAGGCATCGGCTATGGCGGTTTGATTCTGCTTTCGGGCATTCTCATCAACGTGTTGTACCTCGTCTTCAAGATCCAGTTGACCGATAACGCCAACGAGGCGACGATCACGTCGATGATGCGGACGTATCCGCTGGCCTCTTTCATCGCTTTCGTGATTGCCGGGCCGATCTGCGAGGAGCTGACGTACCGGCTCGGCCTGTTCGGGTTGCTCGGGCGCTTCAACAAATACGTCGCCTACGCCGTCACCTTCGTTTTCTTCGGTCTCATCCATTTCGACTTCGACACCACCAACCTCATCAACGAGCTGCTTAATCTTCCGTTTTACGTCGTCGCCGGCTTGATTTTCTGCTATATCTATGAAAAAGAGGGATTGACGGTGTCCATCTACGCCCACGTGACCAACAACTTGATTTCGTTCGTGGCGACCTTTTTGGCGTCCGACGTGATTGTGAGGATCATTTGACATGAACCGCAAACCGTTTTCGCTCGACAGTTTTCATCTTAAGATCATCGCCCTGGCCACGATGCTGATCGACCATGCCGGCGTCATCATCGTCGGCGCGATTTGGCCCGGCAGCATCGTCTATTCATTGCTTCGGATCATCGGGCGCATCGCCTTCCCGTTGTTCGCGTTCATGATCGCCGAAGGCGTCCTCCACAGCCGCAAACCGCATTTTTACCTCTTGCGGCTCCTCGGCCTTGGCATCTTCGTCGGCATCGCCATGTACGTCATCGACGAGTTCATGGGCGTGTCCGTCCTGGCGGGCAACATCTTCGTTGATCTTTTGCTCGGCGCCTCGATTATTTACGGGTTGCGGCAGAAGAAATGGTGGAAATTGAGTGCGGCCGTCCCGATCGCGCTCACGGTAGTCATTTATCTTTTGCCGCTGGCGGCTCCGTTCAAAATGGACTATCAGATCTACGGCATTACGATGATCGTCGGCTTCTACCTGACCCGCGTCGCGGCCAATTTCTATCTCCGGAAAACGGCCGACGCCCACGGCATCAGCTTCATCGGCTTGACGCTGACGGACCAGTATCAAAAACAACTCAACCTCTACAGTTGCATATGGCTTTTAAGTGTTAACTTAATTTGGTATATTATGTCATTGATCGACAGCAGCATCGTCCATGTCTACATGGGCGCGCAAACGTACTCGATCATGGCCGCCTTCTTCATCTTCGCATATACGGGACGGAGGGGTTATAACGCCAAATGGTTCCAGTACGGCAGCTATGCCTTCTACCCGCTCCATTTCCTGGTGTTGTATGGCTTGTACGAATTGCTGCTTCTGATCATCAACTAGGAGGAAACACAAATGATCATTCAAATCAAATCCGCGAAAGAATTCAAGGAAATCATCCAGCAGGACAAAGTCCTCGTCGATTTCTACGCCGACTGGTGCTTGCCGTGCAAGATGCAAGCCCCGGTTCTCGAGCAATATGACGCCGGAACCCCGAAGGCGACCATCGCCAAGGTCAACGTCGATTTGCTGCCGGAATTGGCCGGCGAATACGGCGTTTACTCGATTCCGACGCTGATTCTGTTCGTCAAAGGCGCGCTTGCCGCCAAAAACGTCAGCTTCATGCCGCTACAGCCGCTGACCCGTTTCATCGACAGCCACTGATAGGCCAAACCCCGGGCGCCGCTTTCCGATTGACACGATGACGGCATGTGTTATCATTGACTTTGCGATTTTGCGATCGCCTGGATCAGTGGTGTAGCGGTTAACATGCCTCCCTGTCACGGAGGAGACCGCGGGTTCGATTCCCGTCTGATCCGCCATGGCGCAGGTGTAGTTCAATGGTAGAACATCAGCCTTCCAAGCTGATCACGCGGGTTCGATTCCCGTCACCTGCTCCATTTTTTATTTGGGGCACCCGTTATGAATTATATTGATTAATTCGACGTTTTCCGTTTATTATTAAAATGTTATAAACGGCGTTTATGGATTTCGAATTAATCGTGGCCACCAACAACGAAGACAAGATGCGGGAGTTCCGCCATTATTTCGGCGGTTACTCGGTAAACCTCTTGTCTTTGAAGGACATTGAACTTGCGCTTCCTTTCAATGAAACGGGAGCGACTTTCCTCGATAATGCCCTGATCAAAGCCCGCGCCGTGTCCAAATACGTCAACAAGCCGGTTTTAGCCGACGATTCCGGACTCCAGATCGAAGCCCTCGGCGGCTTCCCCGGCGTCAAGTCGTCGCGGTTCCTTCCTGGCGCAAGTTATAAGGAAAAAATGGAAGCCATCATTCAAATGATGGTCCCCTACCGCAACCGCAAAGCCCAGTTCACCTGCACGCTCGTGCTCATGCACCCCAACGGCGATTATCGTATCTTCATCGGCGCCGCCTCCGGCACGATCACCGAGGCGCTCGATGGCGAGCAAGGATTCGGCTATGACCCGATCTTCCGCTGCGATGAGCTCGGCAAGAGTTTCGGCCAGGCGACGATCGAGGAGAAGCACCGTTATTCGCATCGGGGCAAGGCCGTCGATAAAGCAATCCAGTGTCTCATAAACAACTGCCTAATTAAAAAAGGTAAATAAAAAAGAGTCGCTATAGCGACTCTTTTCGTATGCGTTTACTTGACGTATTTAAGCGCGCATTTGCCTAGGAAAACGGCTGTTTCCCCCAGTTCGTCCTCGATGCGGATGAGCTGGTTGTATTTGGCGATGCGATCGGTCCGGCTCATCGATCCGGTCTTGATTTGGCCGGCGTTCATGGCGACGGCCAGGTCGGCGATCGTCGTGTCCTCGGTTTCGCCCGACCGGTGCGAAATCACGGTCGTATAGCTGTTTTTGACGGCCAAAGCCATGCAATCGAGCGTTTCCGTCAACGTTCCGATCTGGTTGAGTTTGATGAGGATGGAATTGGCAATCTTATGGTCGATGCCTTGGCGGAAAATCGTCGGGTTGGTGACGAAGATGTCGTCGCCGACAATCTGAATCTTCTCACCGAGGCGCGCTGTCAGTTTGGCCCAGCCGGCCCAGTCTTTCTCGCTCAGGCCGTCTTCCAGCGAGGCGATCGGATATTTGGTGATCAACCGTTCGTACCAGGCGATCATTTCCTCGCTCGTCTTCTTGCCTTCCTTGCTCTTCTTGAGGTCGTAGACGTTCTTCTCCTCGTCAAAGAATTCGCTGGCGGCGACATCGAGGGCGATAAAGATGTCCTTGCCGGGCACATAGCCGGCCTTCTTAATGGCCTCGACGATGATTTCGATGGCCGCTTCGTTGCTCGGAAGGTTCGGGGCGAACCCGCCTTCGTCGCCGACGGCGGTGATGTGGCCTTGGGCTTTGAGCACTTTCTTCAGGTTATGGAAAACTTCGGAAGCCCAGCGGACGGCTTCCTTGAACGAAGGGGCTCCGAGCGGCATGATCATGAATTCCTGGAAATCGACGGAACTGTCGGCGTGCGAGCCGCCGTTGATGACGTTCATCATCGGAACCGGGAGCACCTTGCTGTTGACGCCGCCGAGATAGCGGTAAAGCGGCAATCCATAGAAATCGGCGGCTGCGCGGGCGCAAGCTAGCGAGACGCCTAACATGGCGTTGGCGCCCAGTTTCGATTTGAACGGGGTTCCGTCAAGTTCCAGGAGCTTGAGATCGATTGCCACCTGTTCGTCGACGTACATTCCTAGAAGTTCCGGACCGATGACGTCGTTGACGTTCTGAACGGCTTTGGTGACTCCTTTGCCCATGAAGCGATTTTTGTCGTCGTCGCGCAGTTCGAGGGCTTCGCGTTCGCCGGTGCTAGCGCCGCTTGGGACGATGGCCCGCCCGAAAGCGCCGGAATCGGTCGTCACCTCGACCTCGATGGTCGGGTTGCCGCGCGAATCGATGACTTCGCGGGCATAGACATCAGTAATGATTGGCATATATATTCCTCCTATTGAAAACAATTAATATTTTATATCATGCGCGGTTCATTAACTATTGTTAATGTCGCTTTTCGGCAAATATCGGTACAAGGCGACGTTATCAGGGCGCTCGACATAGCTCCTCATGAAGGCCAGCGTTTTTTCGTGCATCATGGCGGCGTTATCCTTGACCGAGAGGGTGGCATCCGGGTAAATCGGCATGCCAACGTGGATATCCATCAGTGGCTTACGGTATTCCTTGAACAAGCCTTTTGGTTTGCGGTACGTCGTCACGAAGGGAACGGCGGGAACGCCGTTGCGGCTGGCGTATTGGAAACTCGTGGGCGGAAACGGGCGGATGCCCGTGTAAAACGGCCAAATATGGGCTTCGGGATACACGGCGATGACCTTTTTCTTTTTTATCGCCGCGGCGATGGCCTCGAGAAACCGCATCGAGCCTTTGACCGTCTCCGGAAGCGGCCACGCGCCCAACGCCTTTGTCATGTATTTGACGAAAGGAATCGACACGGCGTCGGGATTGGCGATGATGTAGACCTTGCGGCGCCGATAGAGCAGCGCCTGCGGAATGAAGGCGTCGTGGTGCGCCGTGTGGTTGCCGTAAAGGACGAACCCGGTTTTGATGCGCCTCAGGTTCTTTTTACCGTGGATGCGGATGCCGAATTTGAACCAATTCAGAATCGTGAGGACCGGAATCGTGACTAAATATAGCAAGAGGAAACTGCCGAACCGGGCGGCCAGGCTTCTGAAAAAGTACGGGTAGTCGGCCGGAATCTTCTCGGCTTTGATATTGGTATTCGCAAAATCGTCGCGGAGTGGGTCGTCATAGTAGATGACTTGGCCGTAAACGACTTTTTTCATGTGGTCGTCTTCGCCTTGATGACGTCGCAGAACATCGCTTCCATCTTGTCGATCGATTCGCCGATGGCGAAGCGGCGCGCGTACTCGATGTAGTGTCGGGCGGCTTTTTCCTTGAGGTCGGGGTGTTCGATCCAATAATCGATTTTCGCGGCGAGGTCGGCGGGATGGCGGTGGTCGAACAGGTTGTGGCGGCTCAAGGCGAAAGCATTGGTGGCCGACTGCGGTGAATCGGAGATGACCGGCATCAAACCGCACGACATGGCCTCGATGCAGGAGATGGCTTCGATTTCGGCATCGCTCGGATGGACGTAAAGGTCGCAATAATTGATGATTTTGACAAGTTCTTCCTTGGGATAGAAGCCGATGATCGGGGGATTGGTGAGATGCTTGCCCTGCTTGACGACTTGGTCATGCAACGGGCCGGCCCCGGCGAACAGCAGTTGGATCTTCTTTTCGTACTTCGACTGCTTGATCGCCTTGATTAACAAATCATGCCGTTTTTCGCGCGAAAAGCGCCCGATGAAAAGGATCAGGTATTTGTCGCCGTAGCGCGCGGGTTTCGGCTGCCGATTGGGTTTGAACAGGGGGATGACGCCGTTGCTGATGACGTAACGCGGGGCTTTATAGCCGTGGTTGCGGGCGACATGACTTATGAAATTGCTGGGACAATGGATGGCGTCGACATAGCGGTACAAGACGCGATGCATCGCCGCATACACCAAATCGTTGACGAAGCGGACGTTCTTCAAGAAGAAATGGGCGGTGACGTTTTCGGCCTGCGTATGCATACCGGCGGTGACCGGGATGCCGTTGGCGACGCACATCTTGATGGCGGCTTTTCCAAGCGAGAACGGCAGCATGATGTGGACGACTTCGGCGTCTTTGAGGGCTTCCCGCAGAATAGTCTTGTCGGCTTTGGCAATCTTGACGCCGTTTTTGGCGATGTATCGGTTGAAAATGCCGAAATCCATCGTCGGAACCTCGTAGTAGCCGGGTTCCGTCGCCGGATTCGGGGAAATGACCTTGACGGCGTGGCCGCGTTCCTTCAGGTGGTTGATGAGGTGTTTGGCCGTGATCGTCGTCCCGTTGTTTTCCTCGCCAAGGACGTCGCATACAATCGTGATTCTCAACGGAGACCTCCGGCTGACTTGTGAGCCAGCCTTGGAAATTGTAGCCGCATCATCAGGCGGCTGTCAATCGTTAATGGCGTCAGCGACCGCATAAAGCGGCCATCTTCCCGTCTTCGCGACGGTCGTCGTCCATATGCGCGAACAGCCGGAATCCGCCGGCGAGACTGTAGGCTTCGAATCCCGATTGTGCCAACGTCCGCGCGGCCATGTAGCTGCGCATGCCGCCTTCGCAAACGATATAGGTTTTTTTGCCCTTGTCGAGCACGTTCAGTCTGGCGCGCAATTCGTTGAGCGGGATGTTGAAGCTTCCCGGGAAATGGCCTTGGTCATAGGCGTCGCCGTCGCGAACGTCGAGGTAGGTGACCGAACCGTCACGCGGCAATTTTTCGATTTCCTCGACGTAATACTGGCGCACCTGGCCGTCGAGGACGTTTTCGGCCAAGTACCCGAGCATATTGACCGAATCCTTGCTTGAACCGAACGGCGGCGCGTAGGCGAGATCGATCTCGCTCAGTTCGCGGGCGTTCATGCCGGCGCGCATGGCCGTTGCCAGGACGTCGATCCGTTTGTCGACACCGTGGAAGCCGAAGGCTTGGGCGCCGAGGATGAGTCCGGTGCCCCGTTCGAATATGAGTTTGATAACCAACGGCTCGGCCCCGGGATAATATGTCGCGTGGCTGTTGCCCAGCTCGAACACCTTATCAATGGCATAGCCGGCCTTGCGGGCGGCCATCTCATTGAGCCCCGTCGTCGCCACGACGAGATCGAAGAATTTGAGAATCGCCGTCCCTTGCGAGCCATGGTACTTCTTTTGGGCGCCCATAACGTTGTCGGCGACAAGGCGCCCTTGGCGGTTGGCCGGACCCGCGAGCGGGATGTATGCTTCCTGCCGCGTCGTGAACTGGCGGACCAAAATGGCGTCGCCGACGGCATAGATGTCGGGATCGTTCGTCTGGAGATATTCGTTGACGACCAGGGCGTTGCGGGCATTGACGATGAGCCCGGCCTCCTGGGCAAGTTTCGTGTCCGGAAGGACGCCGACGGACATGATGACCATGTCGAACGGGAAGGTTTGGGTTCCAATCGTCGCCGCGATTTCGTTCGCGGCGGGCGTGAAGCCTTTGACGCCGTGATTTAAAATGAGCGTCGCCCCGCGGGAGCGGATGTATTGATGGACGTCGTGGGCCATGTCCTCGTCGAGCGAGGCGATCACGTGGCTCATCATCTCAACGATGGTGACGGCGATGCCGCGATGCATCAGGTTTTCGGCCATCTCGAGGCCGATGTAGCCGGCCCCGACGATGAGCGCCCGCTTCGGCGCCTGTTGCTCGATGAATTCGGCGATGCGGAACGTGTCAGGAATGTTTCGGAGCGTGAAGATGCGCGGATCGGTCATGCCCGGAAGGTCGGGCACCATCGGTTTGGCCCCGGGCGCCAGGATCAGTTTGTCATAGCGGTCGACGTAAGTCGTCCCGTCGCGAAGGTTCTTGACGGTGACCGACTTGCGGAAACGGTCGATCTCAATCACTTCGTGGTCCGTTTTGACGTCGACGTTAAAACGGCGACGGAAATGCTCCGGCGCCTGGACGATCAATTGCGCTTTGTCGGTAATCACGCCGCCGACGTAATAAGGAAGCCCGCAATTGGCATAGGATATGTACGGGCTTTTCTCGTACATGGTGATGGCGATGGACTCATCGAGCCGCCTGAGCCGCGCGGCCGCCGAAGCTCCGCCGGCGACGCCTCCGACAATGATGACTTTCATAAACGCGACCTCGTGTTATTCGTGTGGTTTGGCTTCTTTCCTGATTCTTGGCTTTTTGATGAGGAAGAAATAGAAAGCGGCGAAAATGACGATCATCGCCGCGAGCGAACCATAGAGCCAATACCAACCTTCGTTATAAATGAAGCCGGTGATCAAAAGAACCGGAAAACCGAAAGCAATCGCCGTCGTCGATCCGACGACGAGATCGTTGGAGGCCGGAGTATCGAAATTGGGGTCCATCTCCCGGAGAATCGAGATGCCGGTGCTGACCGTGCCCGTCAGGGTGCCGTAGAAGGCCAAGAAAGCTTCGTCGGGATAGCCTTGGTACACGCGCTTTGTCACATGACGGATATAGAAATACGTCGACAACGTCCCGACCAAACCGATGACGATGAGCGTGACGATCATGCCGACGGAGGAAATCATCTCGATGTCGATGGCCGTGATCGAGGCGATGATCATGAAATCGAAGGCGACGCCGGCGATGCGGTTGAGCATGAAATCGTTGGTGTACGTGCGTTTCATCAACTTAAGGCGTTTGATGAGCTTGACGAATTTTTTGACCAAGATTGTCACGAAGGTCGCCACGATGAAATTGAAGCCCCAGATGAGGGGAATGACGCTTTTTTGGAGAAAGCCGGCGGGATTGGCGTCAATCGCCTTCAGTAATGCGGTAATCCCAAACATGAACAGCCATGATAGCAAATAAACCAGGCCGACGATGGCCAGCTGCACGCTCATCTTGTCGACCGATTCGACGATGGGGATCTCGTCGCTGCCTTCGACGACGGACGTCAACGTCGGTTTGTTGGCGTCGGTCCGGGCAACGCG
>Ga0172371_10000533_pt1 | contig 59072 bp, 51 predicted proteins | sample Lak12m_FD_114543 | JGI IMG/M metagenome (GOLD analysis project Ga0172371, IMG submission 114543) | Freshwater microbial communities from Kabuno Bay, South-Kivu, Congo - kab_022012_12m | ecosystem: Environmental > Aquatic > Freshwater > Lake | place: Democratic Republic of the Congo: South-Kivu... | reverse complement strand
GGATTGAAACAGGTTCTTGATCTTAAGACCTATGGGAAGTTGTCACAAAATCAGATGGAAATGATAACGGAGATTTCTGAACATGTCGATAAGATCAAAACATATGTAAATGAGATGACTGAATCGCGAAAAATTGCAAATCGTCTACATGAACCCGAAGAAATGGCATTTGCTTATTGTGAAAAGGTTTTTCCATTTTTTGATAAGATCCGGTATCATGCCGATAAACTGGAACTGCTTGTTGACGACGAGTTATGGCCTTTACCAAAGTATCGGGAACTTCTATTTATGAAATAAGATATGAATAGCGAAAATCATAAGTAAAATGAACAAATTTATTGTTGCGTTTTTGGCGATACATCTGATCTTCTCAACAGTATCGTTTTCACAGGTGAATGTTATACGCGTTGATAACAATGCGATGCCTCAGACCGGTGAGGGATGTTTTTATTCTTTACCACGAACTGTGGTCAAGATTGAAGTTACGATCGACAAGATTGAAAATTATAAAGGGCCATATGCCGACTATGCCCTCAGATACCTTGGATTAAAAAATGTTGTGATTGCAAACTCGGTTGAATATAAAATCATTGATATTGCAATAACTACATACCCTGAACCGGATCCCGATCAATATTATTTTGTCGAACTTGGTGAAAAAGTCTCAAAGGGTGAAAAATCAGTAATGTTGACTCTTAATAATGCCGGTTTGATACTTGGAACCATACCTGAGGCTAAGGATACAGTTGTGGAAGCAACCAATCTTAGAAGGCAGGCGGAGACTCTCATAGAATCTTCTACTGATGCTTTTGGCGAATTATTTAAATATTCTGCAGATGTAAGTGTTTTTGAGAGGATAGATACAATTATTAAAAAAATAAATATCGATACCATGACCCTCGAACGACAATACCTCAAGAGGACGATGGTCGAGAAATCTCCTGAACAAAAGGCTAAAGAGGCTGCCGATTTTATTTCAAAGATAAAGGACAACAGGTTCAATCTGATAAGCGGTTATCAGGAAGTAAACTATAACAAGGAAACCCTTGAATTCATGGATACACAGTTGAAGCAACTGGAAAAAGAGTACCTGAAGTTATTTACCGGAGTTAATCTGCATAAAACCTTGGCCTTTAGTTTCAAATACATTCCGCTTCCGAACCAGATCAATACCGAAATTCCGTTGTTCAAATTTTTACGATCGAAGGGAATTATTGACCTGGATGAACCGGGCGGGAAGGTTATCACCATAAAGATTCAGCGTGTTGGAAATACTACTATGGTAGCAAGTTACCTTAAACGCACCGAAAAAGAGACAAAAGTTCATGGATTTTACTACCGCATCCCGGAACTGGCAAGGGTCATGGTAAAGCTGGATGAGTTCACACAGGAAGAAACTCAATGCCTGATCGATCAGCTTGGGTTGGTGACATTCCTTCCTGCAAATAAATGGAAAGTCCGGTTCCATGAAGAAACGGGTGGAATCAAAGGTCTGCAGATGGATTAGGTCATAAAGCTTTTCTTATTTTTACCAGCTTTTTAAGAAGATCTTCCAGGAGGTCAAGTTTAAGCATATTAGCTCCATCGGATTTCGCATTTGTCGGATCTGGATGAGTTTCAATGAATAGTCCGTCTGCACCAACGGCAATAGCAGCTTTTGCAATGGTTTCGATTAGGTCGGGACGTCCGCCGGTCACACCTGAAATCTGGTTGGGTTGTTGAAGAGAATGTGTTATGTCGACCACCACTGGGACGTTGAATTTTTGCATGACCGGGATACCCCTGAAATCAACCACCAGGTCTGTATATCCGAAAGTCGTTCCACGTTCCGTTATTATTACCTGCTTATTTCCGGCGCCAACCACTTTGTCGATGGCAAATTGCATAGATTCCGGGGAGGTGAACTGACCTTTTTTGATATTGATGAACTTACCTGTCTTTGCCGCAGCAACTAAAAGATCAGTTTGACGGGAGAGGAATGCAGGAATTTGAAGCACATCCACAAAATTCGCAGCAATTGAAGCTTCTGCAATTGTATGTACGTCAGTTAAAGTAGGAATATCTAATGTTTTCCCAACTTCTGCTATTGCTGATAAAGCTTTTTCATCGCCAATTCCCGTGAAGGAATCCGTCTTTGACCGGTTTGCTTTTTTATAAGATGCTTTAAAAATATATGGTATCCCGAAAGAATGCGTTATATCTGAAATCGTTTTAGCTATCTTTAAAGGCATACGTTTATCTTCAACCACGCATGGTCCGGCAATCAGAAAGAACATATCCGGGTCTGTAATTTTTAGCTTGTAAATGTTAGGTACAATCATATTTTATCAGTTGGTTTTTAATTCACTATTTCGCAATATCACTATTTCACCATCTCATCATTTAATACTTGTACTTATTTTTCCATTGTGTTTTTAGTTTCTCCCGGATTTCGTTTTCCCTTGGATTGTTCTGGGGTTCAAAGAATTTGGTCCCTTTTATACCATCCGGTAAAAACTCCTGTTCAACAAAATTATTCTCAAAATCATGGGCATATTTGTAGTCTTTCCCATATCCTATCTTTTTCATTAATGATGTTGGAGCATTCCTCAGGTGTAACGGGACAGGTTGGTCGCCCGACTCAGCAAAAGTCTTGCTCGCTTTCCTGATAGCTAAGTAAGATGCATTGCTTTTGATTGAGCAAGCAAGATAAATGGCTGTCTGGGAAAGAATTAAATCGCATTCGGGGTATCCGATTACATCCACAGCCTGAAAACAAGTGTTAGCTAATAAAAGCGCATTAGGATTGGCATTCCCTATGTCCTCAGAGGCTAAAATCAACATTCGTCTGGCAATGAATTTTGGATCTTCTCCTGCCTGTACCATCCTTGCCAGCCAATATACGGCCGCATTTGGATCACTTCCGCGAATTGATTTGATGAATGCGGAGATGATGTCATAATGCATCTCACCGGTCTTATCATACAATGCAAGATTCTGCTGGATGATCTTTATTGTCTTTTCATTGGTAATAACAACAGGTTCATTTCTTTTCTGCTCTGTGGAAACTATGAGTTCAAGGGCATTCAGCAGTTTTCTTGCATCGCCTCCTGAGATCCTGAGTATTGCCTCCGTTTCTTCAATATCAATGTTTATTTGAAGGGACTTTTCAAGAAACTGTTTTCCCTGTTCCAGTAATTTCAGTAAATGACGTTCTTCGAGGGTCTTTAAAATATATATCTGGCAACGCGACAGGAGAGGGGAAATAACCTCGAAAGAAGGATTTTCGGTTGTAGCGCCGATAAAAGTAACTACACCTTTCTCGACGGCTCCCAATAAGGCATCCTGTTGTGATTTACTGAAACGGTGAATTTCGTCGATAAACAGAAAAGGACTATCATTTGCTTCCACAGCTTTGCTGATAACGTCGCGGACATCCTTCACACCTGAACTTACGGCGCTAAGGGTATAGAATTTTCGTTTGAGCTGTTTCGAGATGATATAAGCAAGCGTAGTTTTACCGACACCCGGGGGGCCCCATAAAATCATGGAGGGGACATTACCCGACTGGATTGCCTTGGAAAGTATGGCATCTTTCCCAATCAAATGGTCCTGTCCCAAATAGTCATCCAATGAGTCGGGACGGAGTTGTTCGGCAATTGGAACCAGCATCATAGTGATTATTTAACTTAATCATTAATATTGTACTTTATGATAGTCAAAGATACTTGATTTATTCTTCACGAATTTTATACTATTATTGATTATCTCGCTCTCCTGATAATGTTATCTTAAAAAATGTTAAAATTATTCTTATTGGAATTCAATTAGTTATGTCAATTGTTAAAAAATGTTAAAAAAAAGTGCTCTAAAAATTAGGATGGTATTATTCTATTGATTTATCTTTGCACCGAATTTAAAAAATCAATAAACAGATGAAAAAACTTGCAACATTATTAGTTATTGGCGCAGTAGCTTTCATGTACTCATGCGGCCCAAGCGCAAAAGAACTGGAAGAAAAAAGAATCGCTGACTCTATCCGCGTAGCTGATTCATTAGCAATGGTTCAGGCAGAAACTCAAAGAATTGCCGATTCGATTGCCAAAGCACAAGAAGAAAAGAGAATCAATGATTCTATCGCACATCAGGATTCCATTAAGAAAGGCCTGATCAAGGTTAAGAAAGTAAAAAAAGGTAAGTAAATCTTCCAGATTGATAAATAAAAAAGCCCCGGATTCCGGGGCTTTTTTATTTACAGGTTCTTGATTTCAGCTATAAGTTTCTGAAGGGTTGACTTCGCATCACCAAACAGCATCCTTGTTTTCGCGAGATAGAAAAGATTATTCTCTATAGCAGCATATCCCTTCGCCATACTGCGTTTCATCACAATTGTGTTTTTTGCGTCCCAGACTTTGATGACAGGCATCCCAAAGATCGGGCTGGAAGGATTGTCTTCAGCAGCAGGATTCACAACATCATTTGCTCCTACCACAATAACAGCATCGGTATTCAGCATCTCGTTGTTGGCTTCTTCCATTTCCAGTAATTTCTCATAAGGCACATCGGCTTCAGCAAGAAGAACGTTCATATGACCCGGCATTCGTCCGGCAACAGGGTGAATCCCGTATTTTACTTCGACTCCTTTACCTGCAAGTAAAACGTCCAATTCATGACAAAGATGCTGAGCCTGGGCAACAGCAAGACCATATCCGGGGACTATCAATACTTTTTGTGAATAGTTCAATAAAACTGAGGCATCACTAAGAGGTATCTCTTTAACCGACTTATCAGATGAGGTCTCGGAACCGGCCTTGCTGACTCCAAATGCTCCTATTATCACATTTAAAAGAGAGCGGTTCATAGCTTTACACATAAGGATGGTAAGTATTGTTCCCGAAGAACCGACTAAAATCCCACCGGTTAACATCGCCTGGTTAAGGTAGAGAAATCCTCCCATCGCGGCTGCGACACCGGTAAAAGAGTTTAAAAGTGAAATAACGACCGGCATATCGGCTCCACCGATTGGCATTACAAATGTCACTCCATAAAACAGCGCCAGGATTGCAAAAATATAAATCACGGTATTGCTGCCTTTATGAGGAGTCATTGTCATAATAAAAACAATACCGGAAAGCAACACGATTAAAATGAAAAGGTTAAGATATCTTAAGATTGGAGATTTGATATCGCCGATCCTTTCATCCAATTTTCCAAAAGCGATCATGCTACCTGCAAATGAAACTCCACCGATCATAAGCCCAAGCAAAATAGCAATCGCCTCCCCGTTAAACATATTTGTTGCCCCTTCGGATGCAAGGATATTTTGCATTTTTGGAAACTCCATGAGAGATATCAGGGCGGCACAGGCGCCTCCCATACCATTAAATAATGAAACCATCTGAGGCATAGCAGTCATCTTTACCTTCTTTGCCGCGAACCAACCCATGAAGCTCCCGACAACGAGGGCAACAAGGATAAAACCGATGTTATGAATACCTTCATAAACTCCTTCTTCACTTTTGACCTTATGAAACAAGATGGTGCAGAGGATGGCAAGCCCCATACCCGCAGCGGCCCATAGGTTACCATTTCGTGCAGTATCGGGATGGCTTAATTTTTTTAAACCCACAACAAATAGCACAGAAGCCAATATATAAGAGATCTCCAGGATAGAAATCCATGGTGAATACTCGATAAATCTTGATAAAGTTTCGATCACTTCCATAATATTTCTTATTTCTTAGTCTTCTTTTTCTTGAACATTTCAAGCATACGGTCTGTAACAACAAATCCACCGACGACATTTAATGTGCCCAGGATAACTGCTATAAATCCCAGAATCATAGATAATGGATTTTGTGCGTGACCCATCACGATAATGGCTCCGATAATCACAACACCGTGGATTGCGTTAGCGCCCGACATAAGCGGGGTGTGTAAGACCGAAGGAACATGGGAAATTACCTCTATCCCAAGAAAAATGGAAAGGATAATAATAAAAATTGCCTCCCTGTATTCCATGAAAAATTTCAATATATCAATCATCGCAATAAAGTTTAAGAATTAATAGCTGATTTGATCCTCTCATTCACAATCTCTTTATTATGTGTAATGCAAGTGCCTTTGATAATATCATCTTCCCAGTTCAGATTGAACTCACCTTTCGAATTGACCATCAATTTGAGGAAATTAAACACATTCTTGCCAAACATCTTACTGGCGTCAGTCGGCATTTCAACCGGGAATGAAGAATTCCCAATTATTTTCACCCCCTGGTGAATAACAGTTTCGCCATTTTTTGTTAATTCGCAGTTCCCACCGGTTGAAGCGGCAAGATCAATAATTATCGCACCTGGCTTCATACTTTCTACCGTTTCCCGTTTCAGGAGAATTGGAGATCTTCTGCCAGGTATCTGGGCAGTACTAATAATTACGTCCGATTTAACAGCATGGTTATGAATCGCTTCAGCCTGTTTCTTTTTATAATTCTCGGTCTGCTCCACGGCATATCCGCCTGCTGCCTTATCATCGGTAGCTCCTTCAACTTCAACAAATTTTCCCCCTAATCCCAGAACCTCTTCTTTAACGGCGGCCCTGACATCAAAAACCTCAACCACACCCCCCAATTTCCGCGAAGTAGCCAGCGCCTGTAAACCGGCTACCCCGGCTCCCAAGATTAATACTTTTGCAGGAGAAATGGTTCCGGCAGCAGTCATGAACATCGGGAAAAACTTTGGAAGATTATTTGCAGCCGTAAGAACGGCCTTATATCCGGCAACTGTGGCCATAGAAGATAGAATATCCATAGATTGGGCACGGGAAGTACGTGGAATGGTATCGAGACTGAAACTTGTGATATTCCTCTCAGCAAGTTTTTTTATAATTTCCAGGTTGAAATAAGGGTTTAAAACGGAAAGTAGAATTTTCCCTTCTCCGAGGATTGACAACTCATAATCCGTTGGAGGATTTATTTTAATTATCAGGTCGGCTTGTTTGATCAACTCCTCTTTGGAAAGAATCTTTCCACCGGCCGATTCATAATCGGCATCAGAAGCGAAAGCTCCATTCCCAGCACCCTTCTCAACCACCATACTAACGCTCATTTTAAAAAGTGTAGCCACCGTTTCAGGTAGCAAGGCTACACGTTTTTCAGGTGTTTCATCTTTTAATATACCTATAATCATATTCTATGTTTTAAATATATGATAAACTAAAAAAATGAGGGATTTATTAATTCTATTCTTTGAATCCGGCAGCAAGATGGCTTCCATCACAAAAAGGCTTTTTCTTGGTGCTTCCACAACGGCATAATGCGGCGATCTTATTTTCAACCTTGACTTTTTTCTTCCTGGAGTCACGAATAAGAAAATTGCCGCTTATAAGTAAAGGCCCGTCTTTTAGTATTTGAATACGCGCAAATTTTGTTATTTTCTTATTTGTTTTTCGTGGTCTTGATGTCACGAATTTTGTACTTTTTAAATAAGTCAGCGCCCGGGAAGGACAACTATCAACGACCTTCATTATATCCTTGCTATTTGCTCCATGAATATTTATCCATGGTCGTTTTTTTGTATCGAAAACATCAGGAAGACCAATAAGGCAATTGGCCGAGTGAATACACAATTCGGCTTTCCAGAATACAGTTACCTCTCCGTTCGTATAATCTCTGACGCACTCCTTATTGGTTTTAAACTCATTTAATTCGGATTTTGTGACCTTATTTGACATTTTATTTTAGTTTAAATTTCCGTAAAGTTAAAAATTAATTGCTTTTTATGCATCCTGTTTTCTTTCTCAGAATGAAAAAAATAGCCTAAAGAAATCTAAGAAAGAAAAGATGTTGAGTTTATTTGAATTTATTTGATTATCAGTTTTCTATGTTGTGAAACTTCTTTATTGAAAATTTTTAAAACATAGATTCCAGGTGTGATTCCAGTTACATCAATGCATGTATTATTTCTGAATTCCCCCAGTGCTAAGGAACTGCCCTGTAAAGAGAAGAGTTCAAAATGAACCGGTTCAGTAGTATTTGCCTCAATATTTAAGGTATAATGAGCAGGATTGGGATAAATCTTTATTTTAAACCGGTCGACGGTAAGATCCTTGATACCGACAGGATCGTATGGTATAGCGAGGGTGGCAATCGAGGCCAAACCGGCCTGTATAAGCTTGCCGGCCAATAACGGAGAATTAAAGCTGGTTCCAACAACATCATCCGTAGTATGAATATATGGGCTGTAATGCTCGTCGTCCTCAAATGGAAAGATACCCTGGTATCCATGATTATTGAATGAGGTATGATCACTGTCGCCACCGGAAAGCGCTCCTTCTTCAATGGGGAAATCTGGTAAATAAATAGCAGTGACTGCAGTGTAAAAATCGGCCAGAGCCTGTGCGCTTGTAGGAGCGATCATATCACTATGAAGATAATTTCCCGGCTCTCTGTAGCCAATCATATCCATATTTATATACCCGAGAATATTTAAATCCTCATAAGCACATTTTGAAACATAAGCCTCACTGCCCACTAATCCATATTCTTCAGCTGAAAAGGCGCAAAAAATAATTGACCGCTGGAATTTATATTGGCTTAAAATCCGCGCAACTTCAAGTACACCGGAAGTACCCGAAGCGTTATCATCAGCTCCTGGCGCCAGGAAACTAGCGGTCCAGGAATCATAATGGCCGCCCAATATAACATATTCATCGGGCAGAAGTTGTCCGGTCATAGTAGCAAGCACGTTGTCACTTGGGTTTTTGTTACCCAGGGGGAAGTCCTGAAGTTCCACCGCAAGATCCAAAGAATCATATTGATCTTTAATCCAGTTCTGGGCTGCTACCGCATTTGCTGTTAAACAATCTCTGGTTAAATAATCCTGTAAATGCTGAACATGCTCTATTACAAGGTTGGTGTCGACCTGATTGATCCAGTCATAAATTACACTGAACGTATCGACCCTGTAAACCGGTTGGTACTGAGGAAAACCTGAAAAATGAAAAAAAACTGCAATAATTGAAATTATTATAGTTTTATGGATTGCTAAGTGAATTTGTATTCTGTGTCGCATCTGTCTTTGTTGTTTATTTAAAAGTACAAACAAAAATACAAGAAATACCTTAATAAAGCTGATTCATGCAAATCCTGAATGCAGATATTGGGTAAAACAAATAAAAGTACTGGAGTCGACACTCATTATTGAAACCGATAGGGTGGGAGGGATTACTTTTATTGCAGGTACTTTTAGAGATATTAAACTTTTATCTTAGTGAGAATGCTTCTAAATATTTCCTAGAATGATCATATGTCAACTCCCGCCCTCGTTGTAGATGAAAAGGTACTGGTAAAAGGGTGTGTGCCTTCATCTGATGAAATAAAACAATTATTGACTAAATAACCGAATGACTACGAAAAAGACAGTCCTGTTTTTCGTTGCCTAGTTTATGGTATCAGGCATTTTTACCGGAAATCCATCCACAAAGAAAATCGAGGTTTATTATTTCCATTTTACCCGTCGGTGCATGACTTGTACCAATGTCGAAAAAGCCTCAAATGAGGCAGTTGACCACCAATATGCCGAGAAAGTAAAACCGGCGAAATCACCTTTAAAAGTGTCAACCTTAATGAAAAAGAAGGAGAGGATATACCGATAAGGGATTTATGTATGCCAATAATAGCCCTGAGAAACAAAAGCGGAGATCAAGAAAACCATTGATGGAATGATTGAATAATATGCAATTTCTACAAAAAATTCTCGAAAACTCCAGTACGGCATTATTACTGATTTTATTCTTGGATGATGACCGCCATAAGTCCTTGTCCGCTGGCGATTAACATTTCGCCCATTGGTTTTATCAGCCGTGATATTGAAAATCGTCGGCGAATCTTTATTAAAGGTTTGGTTTACACCCTGGATCGCGCTATTACCTATACCGGGCTTGCGGTGATCCTCTTTCTGGGAGCCAGCAAGATGCAGGTGTCCATACTCTTCCAGGGATGGGGTGAAAAGCTGCTTGGTACGATCTTGATTATCGTCGGCCTCTTTATGATCGATTTCATAAAAGAAAAACTTCCCGGATTTTCCGGATTGACTGAAAAAATAGGCGAACACAGCAGACGAAGCTATTGGGGTACATTATTGCTGAGTATGGTCCTTGCGATGGCCTTTTGCCTGTACAGCGGTGTACTCTATTTTGCCATGTTGGTCCCCATTACAATAGCCAGCGCCAGTGGGTTGTACCTGTCCTTTGTTTTTGCTATTGCAAAAAGTAAAATGGCAAAATCAACGGTTTTATAAATGTATCGAAAATAATTGGAGATTAAAATATGCTTAACACAAAAATCGTCAGGAATAAAGATATAAAGGAAGAACATCTTCAAATGACAGATAAAGTCGCAAGTGAAATAGTTAAAACTATTTGCAGCATCAGTCCGGATCCCTAACCAATCCATCTGAAATCTTCATATAAATCTAAGGTACTGTGCAATTTAGATTTGTTATAAACTATAACGTATTTATACGTTGTCGTAAAAGATAACATATATTTGCGTCAACTCAAACAATCAATAATATGAAAAGCATTTTTTTCGTTGGAGGTATTTCAATCGGTAAATACGTTTGGGCTAATGTTAATGAGCGAAAAATAGAGATCAGGATACTAAATTCAAACCTTCAGGAGGATTAGTCGATGATTCTACAAGGCAACAATATTTTAAAACAATACAACCACGACAGTGGTTTGATAAATGCGCTCGATAATGTATTATTCACTGTAAATAAGGGAGACTTCGTAACTGTTACATGACCTTCGGGATCAATCAAGAGTACATTATCTGACAACTATTCAGAATGTAATGATTCCGCTGGCGCTTGAGAATATCCCAATCAAAGACCTGTTTAAACGTGCTGCAGAAATCCTTGATTACGTCGGCTTATCCAACAGAATGGACCATCTTCCGCGTAAATTGTCTGCCGGTCAGAAGCAACGGTTAACTATCGCACGGTTGATTGTGTACCGGCCACAGACCATTTTAGCTGATGAGCCGACTGGGAATCTCGACCCAACACTAGCTTTGGAAATACTGGATTTCATGAAAAAGATTAGCGTGAGAATAAGATAACGATAATTATGGTGACCCATAGTCCGGTAGCAGCCGGATATGGAACTATGAAATTGCACCTGAATGAAGGACAGATCGTTGAAAAACAAATCGTAAATCAAAAATCGTAAATCAAAATGGCTTACTCAAAAACAGATCTGTTCGATCCAAAACTAAGTTCATCCGCAGTCTTATTCAAGGCATTGGCACACCCAGCCAGGCTTGCAATATTGCAGTACCTGGCTGAAACAAAAGTTTGCATAACCGGAGATATTTCCGATGAATTGCCATTGAGCGGGACTACCGTTAATCAGCATTTGAGAGAGTTGAAGGATGCCGGTTTGATCCAAGGACATGTTGATGGTGCGAAGGTAAACTATTGCCTTGATCCTCAGAAAATACATGAATTAGGCAACTCTTTTCAGGATTTGTACAAAATTATCAACGTTTCTGATAGTCATAATTGTAAATAAAGCAACTCATAAGGTATTTTCACCATTATGGCGAAATTATAACTTCAACCATGGAAGAAAACGACAAAACAATAAATCACACTGGAGGCAGGGACAACCAGAACGATTGTAACTGTAACGGCAACTGTTGTCCCACAAAAAAGAAAAACATTCTTTCTAAAATAATATTCACTGTAGTTTTACTTGCGGCATTAGGTATTATTTTGGTGAAGCTTTTCTTTCAATCAACTCCGGTCCCCGCAGCCAATCATCAAGTGTCCAGGGATCCGGATTCACCGGTTTGGTGTGATTCAACTGATAATAAAACCTGCGATACATCAAGGGAGTCATCATGTTGTCCTAAAGAAAAGTGATATGGACACATGGATCAACCAGGTTTTAAGCAATGAACACGCATCATTGATGATATTGACTGCGGTGTTTGTAATGGGGCTCCTCAGTGTTTTTACCTGTGCATGTAATTTTGCTATCATCGGTGTTGTAGTGGGATATTCCGGTGCAAATCCAGCTATCGGTAAAACCAAAATGTTGATTTGGAAAGGGTTTGCATTCCTGTTTGGTACAATTATTTCTATGTCGTTGATTGGTGCACTTTTCGGCTTTGCGGGAAAATGGATCAGTGATTCATTAGGTAATTACTGGAAAATCGTCGCCGGATTGGTCGCAATTCTATTCGGATTGTACTCCATGGAGTTGGTGCCTTTTAAACTACCAGGCATTACCTTTAAACCAGAGAAATCTCAACAAAACGTTTTTACTGCTATCATCTTTGGCATTGCGGTTGGAGGTTTATCCGCTGCCAGCAATTCATGCTGCAACCCATTTTTCCCGGTTATCCTGGCTGCTTCTTTTGTCAAGGGCAGCGCCATGTGGGGGATCATAATGTTGACCACTTTTGCTTTGGGGTTTGGACTTCCGCTTGCAGCTATGATTGTTGGGATAAACCTGGGATTGGGTAAGGTTTCAAAGCCTTTATCCTTTATCGTTACAATCGTAAAGTATGCCGGAGGGATTACCTTGATCGGCTTAGGATTTTACTTACTATTAAATCTATGATTTTTTCAGCAAGAATAGTGATTTAACAAACAAATGCCATATGAAGACAAGACTAAAATCTTTAGACCGCTATCTTACATTATGGATATTTTTAGCAATGGCGGTTGGTGTATGTTGGGGTTGGCTTTTTCCCGGTATTGCCGGCTTCTGGAATTCGATGTCGTCTGGAACCACTAATATCCCCATCGCCATTGGACTCATTGTTATGATGTACCCACCGTTAGCCAAAGTAAAATATGAAGAGTTGGGCGATGTCTTCAAAAACACCAAGATCCTGGGATTGTCCCTGGTGCAGAATTGGCTTATCGGCCCTGTCCTGATGTTCCTGTTGGCCATCATTTTCCTTCAGTTCAATATTGATTACATGTATGGCTTGATTCTGATCGGACTTGCCCGTTGTATCGCCATGGTGATCGTTTGGAACGAACTGGCCAAAGGAGATACTGAATATTGTGCCGGGTTGGTTGCTTTCAATTCTATTTTCCAGGTATTACTGTTTTCCGTTTATGCCTACCTCTTTATCGCAGTGTTTCCTGCCTGGTTCGGACTTCCTACAAACAGTGCCGTAGAGGCCATTACCCTCAAACAGATTGCCGAAAGTGTATTTATTTACCTTGGGATCCCATTCCTGGCAGGATTTCTCACCCGTTTTATCCTTGTCCGGGTGAAGACCAAGGAGTGGTATCATACCAAATTCGTACCTAAGATCAGCCCACTTACGTTGATCGCACTGCTATTCACCATCCTGGTGATGTTTTCACTAAAAGGTGAATTTATCGTTAAAATTCCGTTGGATGTGATCAGGATTGCCATCCCCCTAAGTATTTATTTCGTGATTATGTTCCTGGTTTCATTCTGGATGAGCAAGAGGATTGGAGCTACCTATGAACAATCGGCTACCTTATCGTTCACGGCAGCAAGCAACAATTTTGAGTTGGCCATCGCTGTTGCAATTGCAGTCTTTGGAATCAATTCGGGGGAAGCATTTGCAGCAGTCATTGGACCTCTGGTAGAGGTTCCTGTTCTTATAGCTTTAGTCAATGTTGCACTAAAATTCAAAGAAAAATATTTTCAGAATAAGGTAATTTCAAAGCAGACTTATTGAGATTATTATTCTCTGTCCCCGGAAAGAAATGAATTGCTTTATTCTTATAAAATCATTTTCCGATGCAAAACCGGCTGAAAATATTTCCGAGTATCTCCTCGGTTGTGATTTCACCGGTGATCTCTCCGAGGTAGTATAAGGCGTTCCGGATATCAATGGTAAGGAGGTCGGAAGTAAGTTTGTTGGTTATTCCAGTGTATATTTCAGTCAAAGCGGAGGATGTCTTCTGTAAAGCATCGAAATGTCTCGCATTCGATATAATGACTTCACTGGAGATGTCTGCCTGCTGTATCGTTTTCAGCAAGCTTTCTGCGATAAGGTGTATGTTCTCCTTTCGTTTTCCCGATACAAAAACGGTTTCGTGTTCGACAAACTGTTTGAAACCTCTTGGGAGTACTTTTAACTTGTCGGTCTTGTTGCCGACCAGTATAAAGCGTTTGGTTTTATTTTCCCGTAATTCCCTGAACTCCTCCAGGGCCGCCATAACGTCAGAAAATGAATCTTCCCTCACATCAAATACATACAGGATCACACTTGCTTCATGGATCTTCTCCCAGGTTTTTTCAATCCCGATAGATTCAATCCTGTTCTCAGCAGCCCGAAGTCCGGCAGTATCGATAAAACGAAAACTGTAACCTCCGATGACAATGGTATCTTCAACCGTATCCCGGGTCGTACCGGGAATCTCGGAAACGATGGCGCGTTCTTCGTTCAGAATTGCATTCAGGATCGTTGATTTACCGACATTGGTTTTCCCGATGATGGCAACAGGGATTCCATTCTTTAGCACATTGCCGAGCGAAAAGGATTCCAGTAAAATCTTAACCTCCCTCCGTATCTCTTCCAGTAACGTTTTCAGGTCTGCACGGTTTGCAAACTCCACATCCTCCTCACCGAAGTCGAGTTCCAGCTCGATAAGAGAGGCAAATTCCATTAGTTTGTGGCGAAGCCCTTTTATCTTTTTTGAAAATCCTCCCCGTATCTGACGGATGGCGAGAGCATGAGAGCCGCTCGACCGGGAAGCAATTAGGTCAGCAACCGCTTCAGCCTGCGAAAGATCAAATTTGCCATTGAGAAATGCCCTTAATGTAAACTCTCCTGGCCTGGCCAGTCGCACATCTTTACTCAAAAGGAGTTCTAAAATTTTCTGCTGGATATAAGCGGAACCATGACATGAAATCTCAATGATATCTTCTCCGGTATAAGAATTGGGAGCCCTGAACACACTTATCAGAACTTGATCGATCGTAATATCACCCTCTGTGATCGACCCAAGGTGTATGGAGTGGGATTTTACTTTCCGGAAATTGAATTTCTTTTCAACCGGATGAAATATCTCCTCGCAAACATTGTAGGTTTTCGAACCTGAGATACGGATTATGGCAATGGCACCGGTCCCGGGTGGCGTTGATAACGCGCAAATCGTATCGCTCGTCTGAATTATGCTCATCAATCGCGAATTTACTGCCTTTCCGGATGAGGTGAACAATTTTTTTAATTATTACTTTTCTTTTTTCAAAAGGGTTTATCTTTGAAAACTGGAATTAGATGCATTGAACACGGTGCAATCTGATCAAAATTAAATACTTAAACAGCAAGTCTGAAATCGTAAATCTGAAATCGTAAATCGTAAATGTAGGTTATGAGCATACTCGTAAATAAAGACTCTAAGGTCATTGTTCAGGGCATCACCGGGCACGAAGGATCATTCCATGCCATCCAGATGATTGAATATGGTACTAATGTTGTTGGTGGTGTCACACCCGGAAAAGGAGGAACAACTCATCTGAATTGTCCGGTGTTCAATACTGTTTCTGATGCGGTGAAACATACAGGTGCAAATGTATCCATCATTTTTGTACGACCGCCTCTTGCTGCTGATGCCATTCTGGAGGCTGCAGAATCGGGGATCAAGCTGGTTGTATGTATTACAGAAGGAATTCCTGTGAGAGATATGATCACTGTAAAGGATTATCTTAAATCCAATAATGTCAGGCTTATTGGACCAAATTGTCCGGGAATTATCACACCTCCCACCACTAAAATAGGAATTATGCCTGGTTTTATCCACCATCCGGGTACGATTGGAATTGTCTCCAGGTCAGGTACATTAGCTTATGAAGCAGTTGACCAGATAACAAAAATTGGTCTCGGTCAATCGACAAGTATAGGCATCGGTGGGGATCCAATCCCTGGAACAACCATTATCGAAGCAGTAAAACTTTTCATGGAGGATCCTGATACGGAAGGAATTGTAATGATCGGTGAAATTGGTGGGAACATGGAAACAGATGCAGGATATTGGATAAAGGAACACGGAACAAAACCCGTTGTCAGTTTTATTGCCGGTGCTACGGCGCCGAAGGGTCGCACTATGGGACATGCCGGAGCCATAGTAGGGGGGAAGTCAGATACTGCTCAGGCTAAAAAAGAGATACTGAAAAATTGTGGAGTCCACGTTATTGATTCACCAGCCGATATCGGATCAACGATGTTTAACATACTCAAACGCTCCTAAATCAGGCGTTTCTCCTCTCACATTTCCTTTGATATCAAAAGGAACTTCCATGGGAATTCCTTTATCAATAACAGGAGACATACTGTCAATTGCGAAGTCGTATTTCTGCGGATCTATAAAACGCGGATCCTGGTTGACAATGCACAGGATAAAATGCAAGGGGTCAGCGGTACTGAAGGTTGTTTTGAGAAGGCTATGATCAAAGGTATATTCGAATTTCTTCGAATTATCGGATGAAAGTAAGATTTCCTCTGAATCCATCCCATAAATAATTGAATTCCCAAAAAAGGCATTATTCAAATCCTGTGGAATTTTATTCCCCAGGCTATCATAAGTGAAATTACTTAAATAGAGAGATGGCGAAGTCCGGACAGAACCCGACCAGTAATTTCCAATAGTCAGTTGTTTGAAATCATAGTCTCCTCCTCCTGTAATGCTAATGGCTGATCCACCGCAATTACCTATCACGCAATTCGTAGATATAATATATGAGGATTCGGTAAAAAGGCCGTCACCGGTCATATTTTGAATTATGGTGTTCTCCAGTTTCAGATCCGGTTGACCGGGATCACTAGCTGTGTGAACGACAATACCCTGGCTCCCATTTTTAATAAGCCCATAATTAATATAATTACCACTGCTTCCTTTTTCCAGAAAGATTCCTTCCCATTGTCCGGGAAGATCGCGATAGTTTGGATCCAGTCTATCACCTGAAAACTGAACAGGGTGTTCTAATGTGCCATATGCCAGCAAAGAACCTTCATCTGAGACACTAAGCGAGGATTTGTTATGAAGGAACACCTTCGTTCCAGGCATTAAAGTAAGCGTAGAACCCGTATCAATTCGAAAGGAACCATAAATTACATGAGCTTTTAAACTATCCCAGGTAATATTACCTGATAAGTTTGTGTTTTTATAAAAGAGCGCGTTTTGTCCCCATGCTGCCAATTTAACTTGCTGGAAATTTCCATTGGTATTGAAAAGAATTGAATCACTGATAATGAACGGTGTATTTTTATTATTGGGATCTACAGTCACCCGTACAAAAAGATAAATACTGTCCTCTCCAGGAATTTCAACGTTTGTAATGGACATTGCAGGTGTCCCGTTAACATTTATCCGGTAGCTTGATTGCTCGCCCCCAGAAAGGCGAATAGAAGAAATATTGATTTTACTCTTGTTCCAATTATAAACCATCAACCGCTGTGTTACCGAACCAATAGTTGTGAATACGGTATCGAAGAATATTGTATCTGTCGAAAAAGTTAGCTTCACAGAAGGATCGGTGTCAATTTGATCCTTTTTACGGCAGGAGAATAAAAAGATTAGAGCTGAAACAAACAATAATAAAATAGGAAAATTAGTTTTTAAACGGAGCATACGAATTATTAATGCGGGCAAAGTTATTGAAAATATAGCTTTTATTAGAGAAACGTAAAAAGTACGGAATATTGTAACTTTGCTTTTTAATGTTTTTCAACTATATTTGAAAATCTTCCGGAAAAGTCAGGAAAATGAGTTACATTAATTTTGATAAAACCCAGCTTGTTAACCTGGAATATTCCCTTAAAAGGGAATTGCTGCGATCCAACAGGACCGGTTCCTATGCCAATTCGACGATTATTAATTGTAATACCCGAAAGTACCACGGAATGCTGGTAACTCCTCAACCCGGTATTGACAACGAAAATCATGTACTATTATCATCTTTGGATGAAACAGTTATTCAACGGGAAGCGGAATTCAATCTTGGAATCCATAAATATCCGGGAAATGTATACAACCCGAAAGGACATAAATACATCCGGGATTTCATAACGGATCCGATACCGAAACTGACTTACCGGGTCGGCGGTGTCATTCTGACAAAAGAGATGATTTTTACAACACAGGAAAGCCGGATGATCATAAAATATACCTTGGAAGAAGCACATTCGCGTACAAAACTCAGGTTAAGACCATTTCTTGCATTTCGGAATGTTCATAGTCTTTGCCGCGAAAATATTTTTGCGGATAAAAAATATGAAGAAGTAAAGAATGGCATCAAAGTTAGGATGTACCAGGGTTATACTGACCTGATCATGCAAATTTCAAAGGCAAACGAATATACACATGTTCCAGACTGGTTTTATAATATAGAATACCAGGAAGAAATGGAACGGGGTTATGAATATCAGGAAGATCTTTATACCCCAGGCTTCTTTGAATTTGATATTAAAAAAGGAGAAAGCGTTTATTTTTCTGCCACCTCGAATGAACTCAAAACTTCGTCGATGAAACAAGCGTTTACGACTGAAATTGGCAGACGGATCCCACGTGATAATTTTATGAATTGTCTTGTTAATTCTGCGCAACAATTTATCATTAAAAAGGGGAAGTGCACAGAAGTTAAAGCAGGATTCCCCTGGTTTGGAAGAAATGGCAGAGATACATTTATTTCTTTACCAGGTCTTACGCTGATCCTTGGTGATATTAAAACCTGTAAAGCCGTCATTGATTCTATGCTTGCTGATCTGAAAGGTTCATTGTTTCCTTTATCCTGCTTGAATAATTCAATTTTCTATAATTCGGCGGATACCTCTTTATGGTTTTTTTGGACCCTGCAACAGTTAGCTGACTTTTCGAACTCCAAACATAAAATTTGGAAAGAATATGGCCGGAAAATGAGATTGATTCTGGAAGGCTATAGAGAAGGCACAGAATTCAATATTCATATGGATTCTGACGGATTGATATACGCCGGGTTACCCGGGAAGGCACTTACCTGGATGGATGCAGTAGCGTATGGGAAACCAGTTACGCCACGTACCGGCAATGCAGTTGAAGTTAATGCCCTTTGGTATAATGCCGTAAAATTTGCACTGGAGGTTTCTTCTTTGGCTGGGGATAAGTCATTTGAAAAGAATTGGTCGGAAATTGCTGAAAAGATTCCGGAAACATTTAAAACAAAATTCTGGAATGAAGATAAAAGGTACCTTGCCGATTTCGTTGATGGAGAATATAAAGACTGGACCGTTCGCCCGAATATGATTTTTGCAACTTCGCTGCCTTTTTCTCCTTTGGTTGAATCAATGAGAAAAGAGATCCTTAGCCGGGTAAAACAGGAATTATTGACACCACGAGGATTAAGAACTTTAACACCAAAAAGTCCGGTTTATAAAGGATCGTATTCAGGCAATCCTGCGGAACGAGATCTCACGTACCATCAGGGTACGGCCTGGCCCTGGCTTTTAGGTCATTTTGTAGAAGGCTATTTAAAAATTCATGGTAAAAGCGGTTTATCCTTTGTTAAAGACCTTTTCATAGGTTTTGAACCGGTAATGATGGAGCAGGGAATTGGTACAGTTTCGGAAATATATGACGGGGATCCTCCGTTCACGGCTCGTGGAGCTATTTCATATGCCATGAGCGTTGCAGAACTTTTACGTATAAATTTTCTGATCAAGAAGTTTGAAGATTAGGTATTAAAATAAAAAATTTCATGATGGTAAAACATCAAAATTCTAAAATCATAAATCGTAAATTAATATGCGCGTTTTAATGTTTGGATGGGAATTTCCTCCACATATAACAGGTGGATTGGGAACAGCCTGCTACGGACTCACCAAAGGTCTTGTCAAATATGGGGTTGAAGTGTTGTTTGTAGTGCCAAGAGCTTTTGGTGATGAAACTAAGGATGGTTTTAGACTGATTGATGCCAGTGAAGTCCTTCTTGATTTTAAAGAGAGTTTTACCCAGGATTACTGGAATCAGATCAAGTTCATGGAAATCGGATCAAACCTTGTCCCGTACGTAGGACCTGAAGATTTTGAACAGATTGTAACCGAAGATATTTTAGTCAGCAAAGAACATGGCCAATCGGTTTTCTCGAAAAATTACAGGTTCTCAGGAAAGTACGGACCAAATCTTATGGAAGAAGTTTCGAGATATGCGTTAATTGCTTCCTCGATTGCCGGCATGCAGAAATTTGATGTCATTCATGCTCATGACTGGCTTACTTATCCTGCTGGCGTTGCTGCAAAAAAAATCAGCAAGAAACCCCTTATAGTACATGTACATGCAACTGAATTCGACCGTTCCGGGGAAAATGTAAACCAGAATGTATATGATATCGAACGAAAGGGTATGGAAGAAGCGGATCTGATAATTACCGTCAGTAATTTTACCCGCCAGATTGTCATTGAGAAATATGGTATTCCTTCTGAAAAAGTGATCACGGTTCATAATGCAGTTGAACCTGCAGACCCTCCCGAGTTTGAAATTGCTCAGAAACATGTTAAAGAAAAGGTTGTGACATTCCTGGGTAGAGTGACGTATCAGAAGGGTCCTGATTATTTTGTTGAGGCAGCTCATAAGGTTTTAAAAAAGGATAGCAATGTTCGTTTCGTTATGGCTGGCTCCGGAGATCTATTAAACAGGATGATTCGCCGGGTTGCACAGCTTCGGATAGCCACCAAGTTTCATTTTACAGGATTTCTTGCCGGGCAGGAGGTTGATACCATGTTTGCAATGAGTGATGTATATGTCATGCCATCTGTCTCCGAACCTTTTGGGATTTCCCCTCTCGAAGCGATGCGTTCCAATGTACCGGTAGTCATTTCTAAACAATCCGGTGTTGCAGAAGTTTTGAAACATGCTCTAAAAGTCGACTTCTGGGATATAGATGCATTATCGGATGCTATCTACGGAATACTCCATTATGAAGGATTAAGAAAAATGTTTTTTAAATATGGAAAAGAAGAAGTCGATAATTTGAAATGGGAGAATGCTGCACTTAATGTAATAGAGGTCTATAAACAGGCCGTGAATAAATAATCTTCTTAGTTATGCGATCAATTTGTCTTTATTTTCAAGTCCATCAGCCATTCCGCTTACGGACTTACCGGTTTTTCAACATTGGTCATGATCATCAATATTATGATGACTATCAGAATCGTCACATTATTCGAAGGGTAGCTGAGAAATCATACTTACCGGCCAATAAAATGATTTTGGACCTGATCAGGGAATTCGGATCAGGATTTAAAATCAGTTATTCCATTTCAGGAACCGCATTAGATCAGTTTACTCTGTATGTTCCTGAGGTGATTCAAAGTTTCCAGGAGTTAGCACGGACAGGTAGTGTTGAGTTTATAGCAGAAACTTATGCCCATTCCCTGGCCTCGCTTGGGAAAAGGGATGAATTCCTCAGGCAGGTGACCTTACATATACAAAAAATCGAAAAACTCTTCGGAGTAAAACCGACGACATTCAGAAATACCGAATTGATCTATTCCGACCAGATTGGCGAAAATATTGCCGAATTAGGATTCCATACGATGCTGACGGAAGGCGCCAAACATATTTTGGGATGGAAAAGTCCCAACTTTTTATACTGTAATACGATAAATCCGAAATTGAAACTGCTTTTACGGAATTTCCGTCTGAGCGATGATCTCACTTTCCGTTTCAGCGACCGGTCATGGTCCGAATGGCCGCTGACAACCGATAAATTTGTTAAATGGTTGAATGCATTAAATTCCCACGAAGAGGTCGTTAATATTTTCATGGATTATGAAACAATAGGGGAACACCAATGGAAGGAGACCGGTATTTTTGATTTCTTTAAACATCTTCCATCACAGGTCTATGCACATTCAAATTATGGCTTTTTTACTCCGGAGGACCTGTATCAGAGGCTTCAGACCGTAGCGTCAATTTCGGTGCCTTATCCGATCTCATGGGCCGATGAAGAACGTGATCTGACTGCATGGCGTGGAAACGAACTACAGGATGAAGCTTTCGAAAAGCTCTATTCTTATGATCAGAAAGTTAGAAATTGCGATGATCCTGCCATTCAAAGGGACTGGCAATACCTTCAAACGAGCAATCATTTTTATTATATGTGTACAAAATGGTTCTCCGCCGGTGAGGTTCACAGGTATTTTAATCCCTACGGTTCACCATATGAGGCATTTATTAACTATATGAATGTCCTTTCGGACTTTATGATCCGGGTGGATAATTTTTATGACAGTAAACAGAAATCAATCGATAGATCTAAAAAAATTACAAAGAAACCGGCTAAAATTGCTGCAGAATCATTGAAAAAGAAATCGAAAAAAACAAAATCTGTTACAAAGGAATCCGTGGAGAAAAGTGTTAAAAAACCAAAACTTGAAAACAATTTTAAAAAGTTGAATTTTGATGATATCGTTCAACTTTCGGACCGCCGGATCAAGGAGTTAATAAAAAAAATTGACATTCAGACGCTTTCCTCTGCCATGAAAGGCGCTGATAACAAGACAAAAATTAAAGTTGAAAAGAATTTGGGAAAAAGAGCTTTGTCCGTTTATAAAGAAATGCTCAACAAACTCAAGAATTTAACGTCTACTGAGGTTTCAAAATACCGTAAACAAATTGTAAAGGAAATTAATAAAACTTCCAAATAACCATGACTACGAAAGAAAAGGCAGTTAATGTACCCGATTATATATTCGAGACCAGTTGGGAGGTTTGTAATAAAGTAGGGGGCATGCATACTGTTGTAGCGACCAAAGCATTGACACTTACTAATGAGTTCAAGGATAACTATATTTTGATAGGGCCGGATGTATTGAAAGATACAATTCAAAATAAAGAATTCCTTGAAGATAAATTTCTATATAAATCGTGGCGTGAAAAAGCGGAAAAAGAAGGTCTTCACCTGAAAGTCGGTCGATGGAATATCCATGGAAAACCTATTTTGATCCTTGTTGATTTCACCTCCTATTTTTCAGAAAAAGACACGATTTTTGCTCATTTCTGGGAACATTATAAACTTGATTCTCTCACGGGTGGATGGGATTATGTAGAGCCTGCACTTTTTGGTTATGCTGCAGGAAAGATTATTGAAAGCTTTTATTTATTTAACCTTTCACACCACGACAGAATTGTTGCACAATTTCATGAATGGCTGACCGGCACCGGAGTGCTTTATCTTAAAGAACATGTACCTCAGGTCGGAACGATGTTTACAACACATGCTACAGTCCTGGGACGCAATATTGCTGCAAATGGATTGCCACTTTATAAGAATCTTGAAAATTATAATGCAGATAACATTGCAAAACAATTCGGTGTCATCGCAAAACATTCCCTTGAACGTATAGTAGCTGAAGTTTCAGATACTTTCACTACTGCAAGCGAGATAACTAATAACGAATGCCGCCATTTTCTGGGAAAAGAAGTCGATCTTTTAACTCCAATTGGATTTGAAGATGCATTTGTTGCTGTTAAAGAAGAATACTTTGAAAAGAGAGCCGTCGCCCGTAAAAAACTTATCGATGTAACGGAAGGTCTACTTGGACAACAAATGTCGCCGGATACAATATTTGTTTTGAATAGTGGTCGCTATGAGTTCAGGAATATAGGTATCGATCTGTTTATTGATGCCATCGGTAAACTGAATAAACAACCAAGGGTGAATCAGAATATTGTCGCCTTTATCACAATTCCTGCCTATCAGCTAGGTCCCCGAAAGGAACTCCTGGATAGAATGACAAATAAAAATTTTAATAATCCCCGGATTGAAGAGTACCTGACACATAATCTCAATGAACCTGAAAATGACCTGATTCTTAACAGGATTAAGCAAAACAAGCTTTTTAATTCACCTGAAGATAAAGTTAAAATTATATTTGTTCCGGCCTACCTGAATGGTTCTGATGGAATTTTTAACCTGTCCTATTATGACTTGTTAATCGGTTTCGATGGTACTATCTTCCCATCCTATTATGAGCCATGGGGTTATACACCATTGGAAAGTCTTGCTTTCCACATTCCTACCATTACAACAACCCTTGCAGGTTTCGGACTATGGGTTAAATCACTATATCCGACTATAAAGGAATGCATAACGGTAATTGAAAGGAATGACGATAATGATGCGGAGGTTGTTGATGAGATTGTAAAAAATGTTTTGCTATGCGCTGTAAAACCTGAAAAGGAAATAATAAAAATCCGGATCAAAGCCTATGAAATTTCAAGGTCGGCATTATGGAAAAATCTGATCGAAGATTATAAAACTGCATATTCACATGCCCTTGAAGCCGCCGAAACCCGGGCGGAACTATATGCCGGGAAGCAACCACAAGCACAAAGTGCAACATTAAAAAGTGTTCTTGATATTAAACCTGAATGGAAGAAGGTTCTGATTCAGCAAAGAATTCCTGATAATCTTGCCAACCTCGAGAGAATTGCAAAAAATTTATGGTGGACATGGAATTATGAAGGCTCGGAACTTTTTGAGATGATTCATAAAGACCGGTGGTATGAATTAAAATTTAATCCGATTGCATTAATAGAATCATTGACTTATCAGGAGCTTCAGGATTTAAGCAACAATGAAACCTTCGTCGAAAAACTTAATCAGGTAACTGCAAAATTTGATGCCTATATGGCAAAAACAGCGGATAAACCTGGTAATATGATCGCATACTTCAGTATGGAATATGGACTCCATGATACTATTAAGATTTTTTCCGGTGGACTTGGTATGCTGGCCGGTGATTACCTTAAGGAGGCTAGCGATTCAAATATCAATATAATAGGGATCGGACTGTTATATCGCTACGGATATTTTCGACAAAACTTGTCTATTTTCGGAGATCAGATCGCTGTCTATACCCCGCAAAAATTTACTCATCTGCCATTGAATCCTATGCGCGATGAAAATGGCAACTGGCAGAAATTAACTTTTGCCCTCCCGGGAAGAAATCTATATGCCAAAATATGGCGCGTTGATGTTGGCAGGGTTCCACTTTACCTGTTAGATTCGGATCTCGATGAAAATATAGAATCGGACCGGGTTATTACCCATCAACTCTATGGGGGAGATATTGAAAACCGCTTAAAACAGGAACTGCTTCTTGGTATCGGTGGTATCAGGATGCTGGATATTTTGGGATTAAAGCCTGATATCTATCATAGTAATGAAGGACATTCAGCTTTTATCGGTCTTGAACGTTTGAGAAAACTTATCCAAAATGAAAAACTAACCTTTCCACAGGCAATTGAAGTTGTTCGTTCTTCAGCATTGTTCACAACCCATACACCTGTTCCTGCCGGACATGATACTTTCCCTGAAGAACTATTACGTCGCTATTTATCCTACTTCCCGGAACATCTCAATATTAAATGGGAACAAATGATGAATCTGGGACGTATGGTAGATAACGACCCGAATGAAAGGTTTTCCCTGAGCGTTCTGGCAGCAAAACTTTCACAGGAAATTAATGCTGTCAGTAAGATCCATTGTAGAGTGACCCGCGAAATGTTCCGGAAATTATATGAAGGGTATTATCCGAAGGAGTTGCATATAGGGTACGTTACAAATGGTGTACATTATCCTTCCTGGACGGCAAAATCATGGCAGTTACTATATCAGCAAGAATTTGGCGAGGGTTTCCTTGAAGATCAGTCAAATCCAAGATATTGGAAAAACATTCATAATGTTCCTGATGATCTTATATGGAAAACAAAGCTGAAACAAAAAGCCCAACTTACAGAGTACCTCCTTCAACGGTTATACCGGGATATGACGAACCGGCATGAAAATCCAAAATTAATTTTTAAGATACGGGAGGCTGCACGACCTGAAGCGTTGACAATCGGATTTGCAAGGAGGTTTGCAACCTACAAACGGGCTCACTTATTGTTTAGTAACCTCGATCGGTTATCGCGAATCATTAATAATTCAAAAAAGCCTGTTCAATTTGTATTTGCAGGTAAGGCACATCCCAATGACAAAGCCGGACAGGATCTAATCAAACGAATTTACGAAATATCACATATGCCGGAGTTTCTGGGTAAGATATTGTTCGTTGAGAATTATGATATAGAACTTGCAAAATATCTGATCCGTGGTGTCGATATTTGGTTAAATACACCGACAAGACCGCTGGAAGCTTCCGGAACAAGTGGTGAAAAAGCCATAATGAACGGAGTTGTTAATTTTAGTGTATTAGATGGATGGTGGGCTGAAGGATACCGCCCAAATGCAGGATGGGCGCTTCAGGAAGTACCTACATACGACAATCCTCAGTTTCAGGATGAACTGGATGCTGAAACGATTTATACCATCCTTGAAGAAGAGATCGTTCCTGTTTTTTATGATGTCAATTCAAAACGAATTCCACAGAAATGGGTAGCATATATTAAGAACACAATTTCAGAAATAGCGCCCCATTACACAATGAAACGACAGCTGGATGACTATATCCGTCAGTACTATGGCAAACTCATTAAAAGGTCAAAGATAATTACAAGTAAGAACTATGAGATGGCCCGTCACATAGCCAGTTGGAAGCGCAAAGTTTTAAGGGGCTGGGATAGTATTGAAGTCGTCTCAATAAAAACACCTGACTCAACACTAAAACCTCTTTCACTGGGCGAGTCATTCAAAGCCGAGATTATCCTAGACCTGAATGAACTGTCGGGGACAGATATTGGAATTGAAGTTCTTTTTGGTAAAAAAATCAATGATGAAGTCAAGGAACCGACTTTTATCGAGGAGATGAACCTGGTGAAATCAGAAAAGAATATCGTTTCTTTTGAATGCGATATTACTATTACCCAAGCCGGAGTATATGATTACGTTTTCCGTCTCTACCCTAAAAGTTCTTTACTACCCCACCGTCAGGATTTTAATCTGGTTAAATGGATTTGAAACTCCAATTAGATTCTTTCTATCTTTGACAAATTTTTAATCAGTTATCATGAAATTATTGGAAGGAAAAACAGCCCTGATAACAGGTGCAAACCGGGGAATCGGATGTAGTATTGCTCTGAAATTCGCGGCAAATGGTGCGAACATTGCATTTTCGGATATTGTGTATAATGAAAGTTCTGAAATCCTTGTTCGGGAGGCTGAAAAATACGGCGTGAAATGCAGGGGATACGCATCCGATGCAAGTTCGTTTGCTGCGAGTGAACAACTCATCAATGATGTGATTCGTGATTTCCAGAAAATTGATGCACTGGTCAATAATGCCGGAATCACCCGCGATAATTTATTGCTTCGTCTTTCTGAAGTAGATTGGGATAATGTCATAAAAATTAACCTTAAATCGGTATTTAACCTTACGAAAGCAGTTCAGAAATTTATGATAAAACAACGCTCAGGTTCGATCATCAATATGAGTTCAATTGTCGGAATTGAAGGTAATAGTGGCCAGTCAAACTATTCCGCATCCAAAGCGGGGATAATAGGATTCTCTAAATCCATTGCCCAGGAATTGGGATCAAGGAACATACGTTGCAACGCTATAGCTCCCGGTTTCATTAAAACTGAGATGACTGCCAAACTTCCTCAGGAGTATATCGATAAATGGGCTGAAGATATTCCTATGAAACGTGCAGGAACCCCTGACGATGTCGCAAACCTTGCACTATTTCTTGCCTCAGACCTGAGTTCATACATCACCGGACAGGTGATTGCTGTCTGTGGTGGACTTCACACCTGATCAATTGGATCGTTTTGACACTAATTACAGAATCTCCTGCCTGGTTAATTATCCTTTGCTTCATTTTAGGGGCATGCTATGCTTTTATCCTGTACTTCCGCGCACCCCGGAGAGATACTGCAAAGTGGTTAATATTTGTATTGACGACAGTAAGGTTTTTGTCTGTATCAATAATCGCATTTCTTCTTACATCCCCCCTTTTTAAAAAAAATGATGAATCCGTTGAAAAACCTATAATTATCATTGGAGTCGATAATTCATCTTCTTTACGGATGACAAAAGATTCATTATTTTATAAAAACACTTTTCCAACTCTTCTAAATGAAATGGTTTCCCGGTTTCAGCCAAAGTTCATTACTGAAGTATATTCATTCGGAGATAGAATTTCCAAAGGATTTACCGGAAAATTTAATCAGAAACAAACCGATATCTCCTCCTTTTTCACGGAAATTGAAGATCGGTTTTTTAATAGGAATGTCGGTGCAGTTATATTGGCAACCGATGGAATTTATAACAGTGGATCGGATCCCTATTATGCTGCAAGGAAACTATCTTTCCTTGTATACACTGTTGCTTTGGGTGATACTAACCTTAAGAAGGATATATATATTCCACAAGTCCGGTATAATAAGAGAGTATATAAAGCGGATAAATTCCCGATAGAAATTACTGTTGCTATGGATAAATGTGAAGGATTGTCAACATTGCTTACGATATCACAAGGATCAAAGAATATTATGACTAAGGAGGTGAAGGCAAATACGGAACGGTATTCACAGAAATTTACATTTTTGTTGGAATCTAAAGATATCGGAATTAAAAAATATGTGATCAGTCTTAATCCGGTTGACGGAGAGATAAGTGTTATTAATAACCGCCATGAATGTTTTGTTGATGTCATTGATTTAAAAGAGAAGATTGCAATAATCTATGATCTACCTCATCCCGATATTAACTCCCTGCGTCTGGCATTGGAAAGTTCGGATCGTTTCGAAATAGATGAGCTTAATTTGAAGGATCTTTCCGGCATTGATATAGAAAAATATGATCTGATCATACTTTATCAGTTGCCGTCAATCAGGACGGAACGTAATATCGAACCGCTCACCAGGTCAGGTAAGCCAATATTATTTGTACTCGGAAGCCAGATCGACCTGAATACCTTCAACCGCCTCAACACCGGCCTGATCGTTAATTCTTCAAAGATCTCATTTTCTGAAACACAACCCATCCTGAATGAAAACTTCCCATTATTCACACTTGTGAAAGCGGATAAGGACATCATTAATGGATATCCACCCCTTACCACACCCTTCGGAGCATTTCAATACGGTCCTATGACCGATATTCTATTGTTCCAGAAGATTGGAACAACACTGACTCAATTCCCATTAATTATGTTTATTCAGGGTCGGGCAAATAAAATCGGAATAATTGCTGGGGAAAATGTTTGGAGATGGAGAGTGTATAATTTTTTTCAACGATCTAATTTTGAGGCATTTGATGAAGTAATAAACAAAATATCCCAGTATTTAATCATTAAGGATGATAAAAGCTTGTTTAAAGTTAAAGTGAATCCAACCATTAATGAAAATGAAAGTGTCCGTATTGAAGCCGAAGTTTATAATGCAACTCATGAATTGATTAATGAACCGGAGGTGAACATTACAATTTACAATACCGACAAAAAGGCTTTCCCATTCTTATTTAGTAAATCGGAAAATGCATATTTTTTGAATGCAGGTTATTTCCCTCCTGGAAATTACACTTTTATCGCCACTGTTAAAGTTGGTAATTTAACTTATATTAAAAATGGGTCCTTTTTGATCACACCGGTTAATGTTGAATCCATTAATTTAATTGCAGATCATAATTTACTATTCAGGTTAGCTGCTTCCCACGATGGTAAAATGGTCTCACCTGACAAAATGGATTCACTGGTAGATATTATTAGCTCAAGAGATGATGTGCATTCTGTATCATATCTTTCACACCGGCTGAGCGATCTGATCGGTACCCTGTGGGTATTTTCTTTAATTCTATTTCTTTTGACACTTGAATGGTTGATTAGAAAAAGAAACGGATTGTAAATTATTCCATTTATGTCACTGGTTTTTCTGTACCTCATATTTACAATTCTTCTGTTCGAATTTCTTCTTGAACGGGCGCTCGATTACTTGAATTCTACTTACTGGAGCACTGATCTTCCGAAAGAACTTGAAGGGATTTATGATAAGGAAAAATACCTTAAATCACAAAACTATTTGAAACATAAACAAAAGTATTCCATCGTTTTAAGTACCATAACATTTATTGTAATTATCTTAATACTAATGCTTGGGGGGGTTGCAAGACTTGACAATTTCATCCTCGGTTATACGGTCAATCCGATCTTGCGGGCTTTGATTTTTTTTGGAATAATCGGGGCTGTGTCATCCATTCTTCTTATTCCTTTTAAGATATATTCAGTTTTTGTTATTGAAGAAAAATACGGCTTTAATACGATGAACCCAAAAACTTTTATTCTCGACACCATTAAAGGGTGGCTATTGGCATTAATGATAGGAGGGGGACTCCTGGCCTTAATTGTCTGGATCTATGAATCGACAGGGAACATATTTTGGCTGATTACCTGGGGAGTGACTACACTTTTTATTCTGTTCTTTACTATATTTTACTCTAATTTAATTGTTCCATTATTTAATAAACAAAGAGTGTTGGATCCGGGCGATTTAAGAGATGCAATACAGTCATTTGCACTCAGAACAGGCTTCAAGTTAAAAGATATTTATGTTATTGATGGTTCAAAACGTTCTACTAAGGCAAATGCATATTTTACCGGGCTTGGAAGTAAAAAACGAATAGTGTTGTTTGATACACTGATTAAAAATCATTCTGATGAAGAATTAGTTGCAGTTCTGGCTCATGAGATTGGCCATTACAAAAAAAAGCATACTTTGGAATCGCTGTTCCTCTCAATAATCCAAACAGGACTAATGTTGTTTATTCTTTCACTTTTCATTCAAAAGAATGGAATGTTCGCACAAGCTATCTGCGGATCCTTAGGTGGTTTCTCGGGTATCGAAGTCAGGCAGAGTTTTCATATGGGGGCTCTCAGCTTTGCCATGCTATACAGTCCGCTGGCTATGATTCTCGGCTTGTTCATGAATATGCGATCAAGAAAAAATGAATATGAAGCTGACCGGTTCGCTGCAATTAATCAGCAATCCGAATGCCTGCAATCTGCGTTAAAAAAATTATCGGTAAACAACCTCAGTAATCTTAAACCTCATCCCCTTTATGTGTTTTTCTATTATTCACACCCACCACTGTTGCAAAGGTTATCGTCCCTTAAAGATCTTTCTTCGCCATCACCCAGTACACAATCCCAATCATAACAACTGAATAAATAATCGGGATCAGGCAGTCGGTAATTGTCACTCCACCTTGTAATTCTATTCCAGTCACCTTTTTAAGAATCGGAATTGCAGGATATTCTGTTACCGAAATGGCCCCATTTATCGGGAGATAGGAATATATTTTGTTTTTAAATATAAAGGGACTTCTGAGAAAGCCATTAATAATCGGTTCGATAATAAGTGAATAAAGAGTAAAGATAGCAATCGATAAACCAGTATTTCGAAGCATAAAAGCCAGGAAAAAAGCATATATCAGAAATGCCAGGACTGATATAAAGAATCCTACAATAAATGGAATACCCTTGCTTACTAAAGCCATATCATTAAAACCGGAATGAGAGACCCCGATAATAAATGTACCTATCGCAAGGACGACCGTAATAAAGATTGCTATTATTAAAATTATCTGAAGTTTGGAGGCGAGGAATTCAGCTTTGCTCATGCCATTGATAATGTTCTGTCGAATTGTTTTAAAAGTAAATTCATTGGTGATCAGAATCATAATGATAATGGCTGGAAAAATCAATACGAAGCGTATACTTGCAAAAAAAGTCAGATTCTGCCATATATCCGGGAAATAGTAAATTGTAATATGTGGGAAGGGGATGGGCATATGGCGGTTCATGTCATCAACCATATTGTTAATCATAAATTCAGCCAACAAAATCCCACAGGCAAGAAAAAAGAAATACAGCCCAAAAAGAATCCAGAAGATTTTATAGGTGAGTATTTTCTTAATTTCGATTTTCAATAATTTGATCATGATTTGTCCTCCAAAAGTTCCAGGAAGTGTTGTTCCAGACTTCGTTTGCGCTCGGAAAGATGCGTCAGGACTATACCTTGCTGAGAAAGAAAGGAGTTAATTTCACCAGGTTCGACCACTTCTTTAAAATAAACCTGAAGCATCATTCCATTTTTTGTATAAGATTGAAATTTTGAATGAGTCGAGATGGTTCTTTGAAGTGTTTCCAAATTCGCAGAGGATAATTCAAGTGAATCTGAAATTGCCAATACTTTGCTAACATCACCTGAAAATAATTTCTGACCTTTGTTAAGAACAGCAACGTGACTGCATATCTTCTGCACCTCGTCTAATAAGTGTGATGCAAGAATGATTGTTATCCCGAAACCTGCAACTTTAATAATTAATTCCCTCACCTGAGCAATACCTTGTGGATCCAAACCATTTGTAGGTTCATCTAGAATCAAGACCTCCGGATTGCCAAGCAAGGCGGAAGCGATCGCAAGACGCTGCTTCATCCCGAAGGAGTAAGTTTTAAATTTAGAATTTCTGCGTTCGAAGAGTCCCGTAAGTTTTAATACCCTGTCAATATCACCATAGGTCTGGTCCTTTATATCTGCTACAATTTGAAGATTTGTGAAGGCCGACAAGTAAGGGAAAAAGTTTGGACTTTCAATGACTGACCCGATTCTTTTACGACTCTCCTTATTTGGAGGAGAATCAAACCAGGAAAAGGAACCCTTGTTCGGTTTTACAAGGTCCAGGATGATACTTAGGGTTGTGGTTTTCCCGCTACCATTCGGACCCAACAGCCCGAAAACCTGTCCTTTCATTACTTCAATGGAAAGATCGTTTACCGCTTGGATCTTACCATATCGTTTTGACAATGATTGAATGGCTAAGACTGTATTCAAAGGATATTTTTTAAATGGTTGTTTTTTGCGGATTTTAGACGTGAGTATTTAATGATTGTTACAATCCTCTTCAGACATTTATTTATAGAGAAGGAAAACGCAAGGTCGTTTATTAATATCAGGGATTCCCCTCTTCCAATCACTTATAGGTTTGACACTAATCGATTCCGTACTCGATGTCAGATCAACGGCAATACAAAGCATTGTCCCTCCTTTACAAACATCCATAAGCGATCGGATCATTTGATTATTACGGTATGGGGTTTCAATAAAAAGTTGTGTCTGGTTTTTTTCATAAACTGCTTTTTCAAGTTCTTTAATTTTCATATTTCGTTTTTCGCACTCAACTGGAAGATAACCTGAGAAACAAAAGTTCTGCCCGTTAAATCCCGATGCCATAAGAGCAAGCAATAAGGATGACGGACCGGTAAGAGGTATGACCCTGATGCCAAGATTATGTGCCAAGCTAACTATTCCGGAGCCAGGATCGGCTATACAAGGAGTACCCGCCTCAGATAAAAGCCCAATATTTTTTCCGACTTTAGCCTGGTCAAGATAAGATGAAAGCTCTTGTGGTTTCGTATGTTCATTAAGGAGGAAAAATGTAATATCCTCAATAGGTTTCCTAATACCTGTTTTTTTAATATAACGCCGTGCAGTTCGAATCTCTTCTACAATAAAAATGTCAATGGTATTTAATATCGTTAAAGTTCCCTCAGGGATTACATTTCTTAACGGAATATCACCGATAATTGTCGGAATTAAAAATAAACTACCTTTTTCCATAGGGACTCCATGGTAAATCCATTAAATCGACATTTCCACCGGAAATAATGATTCCGACATTTTTATTCCTGACATCTACTTTCCCTTCAAACAAAGCAGCAACAGGAACGGCAGAGGAAGGTTCAATGATTATTTTCATTCTTTCCCAGATGAAATACATTGCTGAAATTATCGCTTCTTCACTGACAGTTACAATATCACTGACATATTTGAGAATTATTGGGAATGTAAGCGTTCCCAAAGAAGTCCTGAGCCCGTCGGCAATAGTTTCGGGATCTCGTGAAGGAATAAATCTTTTTTCTTTAAACGATTGCCATGCATCATTGGCGCCAACCGGTTCAACCGCTATGACTTTTGTTTCAGTAGAAAAATACCTTGCGCTTAATAAAGTCCCGCTGAGGAGTCCACCTCCGCCAACTGGGACAAGTATAATATCAAGCTTCTCCAGATCATTTATCATTTCAAGTGCAGCCGTGGCTTGTCCGGCAATTATCCGTAAATCATTATAAGGATGAATTTCCGTTGCATTGGTTTTTTCAAGGACTTTTTTAAGTGTCTCTTCCCTTGCGTCCAATGTAGGTTCACAAAAAAAAATTTTTCCGCCATATCCCCTGACCGCCTCCACTTTTACTTTGGATGAGTTACTGGGCATTACGATATATGCTTTTGTATTTACCAGTGATGCTGCCCAGGATAACGCCTGGGCGTGATTTCCGGAGGAATGTGTTGCAACACCGCCGGAAATCCGATTATTGTCAAGAGATAACACGGTGTTTGTTGCGCCTCTTGCTTTAAATGCTCCTACCTTTTGAAAATTTTCACATTTAAAAAAGATGTTTGCATTAAACTTTCGGTTGAGGCTATTAGAAAATAATATTGGTGTATGGTTTATATAGGGCTTAATCCGATCAGCAGCGCCGAGAATATCGGGAGCCTTTGGAAATATACTTTGTCTTGGAGCCGTCATTTCTTTGATTTTCGCATAATTTCAGTTGCGATCACCTCACAAGCCGGTTCGATCATATTATAAACTTTTTCAAAGGCATCCATATCTTCATACCAGGGATCGGGAACTTGTATATTTTTTCCTGGGTAAACCAAATTCAGGATATAATCTACCTTTCTTCTGTCGTCTTCACTTCTTGCTAACCGGATTATTCTGTAATAGTGGGATGATTCCATCACATAGATTCGATCAAAATTGTCAAAATCTTCAATTGTAAATAACCGGGAAACATGACCTGAAATATCAATACCCCGCCTGCGAGCTATGGAAAGCGCCCGGGAATCCGATGGATCTCCAATATGAAAAGACTCAAATCCACATGAATCAACAATTGCAGTGACCGGTAACTTGGATAATTTATCTTTCAAGATACCTTCAGCAAGGGGAGACCGGCAAATATTACCGGTACAAACGAAAAGTATCTTCATCAAAACGAATGAAATTTATAGTTTGATGCGCTTATCTAATTCCTCAACGAATTGTCGGAATTGTTTATCGGTTTCGACAAGGTTATTTACGGTGCGGCAGGCATGCAGCACGGTAGCATGATCTTTATTTCCGCAATGTAATCCAATACTGGCAAGGGAAGCTTTTGTATGCTTCTTGGAAAAGTACATCGATAATTGCCTGGCCTGAACAATTTCCCTTTTACGGGTTTTAGAATGAATTAATTCAACAGGAATATTAAAATAATCACAAACAACTTTTTGTATGTAGTCGATGGATATTTCCCTGGATGTGTTTTTTACAAATTTGTCGATCATTTGTTTTGCCAGATCAAGCGTTATCGTTTTTTTATTCAACGATGATTGAGCCAGCAATGAAATCAATGCCCCCTCAAGTTCCCTGATATTGGTATTGATACTGTATGCAAGATATTCAACAACCTCTGAGGGGATATGAATACCATCATTATAAAGTTTTTTATGAAGGATAGCGATCCTGGTTTCAAGGTCCGGGACTTGGAGATCGGCAGAGAGCCCCCATTTGAAGCGTGAAAGTAATCTTGGTTCTATCCCTTTCATTTCTACGGGAGGCTTATCGGAAGTCAGGACAATTTGATTGCTTTTTTGATGAAGATGATTAAAGATGTGAAAAAAGACATCCTGAGTTTTTTCTTTTCCGGCAAGGTTATGAATATCATCGATGATCAGTACATCGATAATCTGGTAGAAATGGATGAAATCATTTTGGTTATTATTCTTGACAGAATCGATAAACTGATTGATAAATTGGTCTGTAGTTACATATAACACAGTTTTCTCCGGGAAATTATTTTTTACTTGTAAGCCGATAGCATGCGATAAATGGGTTTTCCCCAATCCCGTATGACTATATATCAATAACGGGTTGAAAGCCGTTTTCCCAGGATTATTTGCAACAGCAAAGCCTGCAGAGCGTGCCAGACGGTTGCAATCCCCTTCCACAAAATTTGTGAAAGAATAACTGTCTATGAGTTGAGAATTGACTTTGAGTTTCCTTAATCCCGGTATTATGAAAGGATTAGGTATTTCTTTTGATGCGCCTTTATTCAGGTCGATAGGCATAGATACAAGGGGATTTGCTGTTGCTTTTTTTTCACTTGTTGGAACATTAATCGTAAAGGGACCGGAATCCTGATCAGAATTATCAACAATTATACTATATTCTAATCTACCTTCGGAGCCAAGCTCTTTTTTAACGGTCTTCTTAAGTAATCCGATATAATGCTCTTCAAGCCATTCGTAGAAAAATTGACTTGGTACCTGGATTGTTAGAACCTGCTCCTTAATCTTGACAGGCTTGATCGGAAGAAACCAAGTCTTGAAACTTTGATAGTTGATATTGTCTTTAATTACTTTCAGACAATTTTCCCAAACTTCGACTGCGTTTTTTTCCATTAATTTGATAACCTTGAAAGTTAGGTGGTTAAGGTTTTTGTAAGTCAATTTTTATCAAGGTGTCAGATTTTGTCCGCAAGTCAAAACCTCTTACGAAAAGAAAGCTTGATTTAATTAACAAATTTTAGAAAAAAAAGTTTAAAAAAAAAATGTTTTATGCTTGATTTATTAAAAAAAAGCATTACAGAATTCTTTATTCGAAATCATACGTCGAAACGGTGAAAGCTTGCCTATTTATCGTTATTTCAATGCCTTGTCACCACTTATATGATTGATTATTTTTATTGTTTAGAAGTGGTATAAAGTTCATCAAGTCTAAGTCTCAAATAGTTAGAAAATGTTAAGCGTAAAGTAATTATTATGCAGACTGAATTTAAATCTCAGTTTCATTTTTATTATTCAATTATTTAACAATATAGATATATTGGATATATTCCTTATGCGCTCCATTACAGCTCCCTGCATACTTTCTCTCACGGAAAAAACGCAAGTACATTCCTGATCGACTACCTTCTCATGGATTTTTATATGAGGATTTTTTAGAATTTTCATTATTTCATTCAGGTCCGAAAAGTTAAATTTTATGATAAATTTGACTTCAATGTACCTTGTTATGATTTCAGCATTTTCAAGCGCCTGGCGGGTCGCAATACGATAGGCTTTTATAAGTCCGGGAATACCAAGTTTTGTACCGCCAAAATATCGGATAACGACGACCAAAACATCGGAAAGGTTCATGGAAGTAATTTGTCCTAGAATAGGTTTCCCGGCAGATCCTGAAGGTTCTCCATCATCGAATACCCTGTACAGAGATGCCTTCTGACCCAATCTATACGCGAAACAATGATGATTTGCGTCGTGGTACTCCTTTTTAATCAATTGTAGTTTTGCACGTATTTCTTCTTCTTTCGAAACTGGGAATGCAACAGATATGAACTTGCTTGCTTTTTCCCGATACATCCCACGCGATTCTTTAGAAATGGATAAATATGTATCGGACATAAAAAAGATTTCCGCTAAGTTACTTTTATTTTTATTTTCGAGCGATGAAATCTGAAGCGTTACCTGTTAAAAAAGTAATCGACATTTTTCGAACTACATTGGAGCATCACTATCATGCAAACGAAATTATGCAGTTTATTTATATCCTGTTTGCTGAATATTTGAATTGGCCGAAAACACGTGTACACTTGGAGCCTGATTTTTTGATCTCGGCCGAAAAGGTACATTACTTTAACAGGGCAATGAAAGAACTTATCAATAAGAAACCTATTCAATATATAATCGGGAAGAGCTGGTTCAATGGAAGAGAATATATAGTTAATCCTAATGTTTTGATCCCCAGGCCGGAGACTGAAGAATTGTGTAATATCATTTATCTCGATTCCAGTAAGCATCGATATAACGAAATGACAATCCTGGATATTGGGACAGGATCTGGTTGCATCGCTATTGATCTGAAGTTAAAATTTCCATATGCCGGCGTAATGGCAGTCGATATTTCACCTATGGCTTTAACAGTAGCAATACAAAATGCAAAGCTGCATTCTGCGGAAATTACTTTTTTGGAACTCAATATTCTGGAACCGGATAAGTGGAAGCAGTTGGCCTCGTATGATATTATTGTCTCAAATCCCCCTTACGTACTTGAGGGTGAAAAGGGAAAAATAGAAACCAAAGTAACCGGTTATGAACCTTCTACTGCTCTTTTCGTCCCGGATGTTGATCCCCTTAGATACTCCAAAGCTATCATGAGGTTTGCCACGAAGCATCTCAAACGTTCTGGAAAATTATATGTTGAGATTAATGAAAGGTTTGGAGAAGAAACAGCTGAATTAATTAAAAACTCTGGTTTCGAAAAGGTTGAAATAGTCAAAGATTTCTTTGGGAAGGAGAGATTTGTGAAAGCTAAGGTTGGAAGATTGCAGAACCAATTCTGATCATGGTAGCTCCTTCTTCAATAGCTATGTTATAATCGGAAGACATTCCCATAGAAATTTCACGAAAATCCTCATGAATTGAAAAATAATCTTTTTGTAAAATATTAAAATAATTTCTTAGTGTCCTGAATTCCGAATGTATCAGATGTTCGTTATCAGTGTATGTGGCCATTCCCATAATGCCTGAAATAAGAGTATTCTTCATTGCGTTGTACTCTTCGGAATCAAGGATTGTACGTGCCTCTGAAAGATCAAGTCCGAATTTTGTCTCCTCAGTCGCAATGTGAAACTGAAGCAGACATTTCAAAACGCGATTATTTCGAATACCCTCCTTGTTTACCTCATTTAAAAGCCTCAGGCTATCTACACTATGTATAAGATGAACGAATGGCGCAATATATTTTACTTTGTTTGATTGCAGGTGCCCGATGAAGTGCCATTCTATATCCGATGGAAGAAGAGGTTGCTTATTAATGATTTCCTGCACTTTATTCTCTCCGAATTTCCTATGTCCGGTAAAATATACCGGTAAAATCTCATCAAGGCTTTTTGTTTTGGTTACAACAATGATTTTAACATTATCAGGGATTTCGCTTTTTAACTTTTTAAAATTTTCAACGATAGCCATGAATAGTAAGGATAATGACAAACAAATGTACTAATTTGTCAATATTCCCGTTCAGCTTACCTTTGTACTTTTCACGCACTATGAAGAAAATTGTTCAATCTTTGCTGTCACAGGTTTCGTTCTGGTTACTCTTTTTCAATTTCATCCGCCTGCTGTTCATTATTTATTATATTAAAATCATACGTATTGAGAACATTCCCTTTTTTGAGACACTGGAGGTTTTTTGGTATTCGCTAAAACTTGATTTTGCTACAACATGTTATATAATGCTAATCCCGTTCTTCATTCTTATTATTCAGGGTCTATGGAATATTCGATGGTTATACAGAGTCAATCAGGTTTATACAGGGATTATCATCTTTTTCTATTCTCTCTTGGCGGTAGCCGAGATGGGAATTTACGCCGAATGGAAAACCAAATTAACCTACAAAGTCATAAAGTATCTCTATCATCCTTCCGAGATCTATAATTCAGCTGAAACAGGAACTTTCTTTTTATTGCTCATCTTGCTTGTTGCCATTTTCTTTATTGGATTACTTATTTATCTGAAGGTGTTTTTTATCAAAGTTGAAACTAAAAAAAGAAATATATTTTCAACATTGGTTTTTATACTGATAACACCGATCATTCTCTTTCTCGGAATGCGTGGTGGTGTGCAACAAATCCCGATAAACCAAAGTGAATCCTATTATTCCGACCATAATATCCTTAACATTGCCGCCGTAAATAATGCCTTTAATTTATATATCAGCGTATTCGAGAATCTTCCGAACTTTTCAAGAAATCCCTATATATTCATGGATGAAGAAAAAGCAAAGAGGATAGTTAAAAATATTTATTCAACAACAAAAGATTCTACAATAAACGTTCTGACTTCCAATCGACCAAATATTGTTATCCTTATACTTGAGAGTTGGTCAGCCGATCTTATTGAGGATTTGGGTGGAAACCCAGGGATAACACCTGAATTTAAAAAGCTGGAAAAAAATGGTATTTTGTTTGATCAGATATATGCTTCAGGATCCAGATCAGAACAGGGCATGGCGTCAATCTTTGGAGGATTTCCAGCCCACCCGATTTCAAGTATAACCGTACAACCGGATAAATTCGTCAAACTCCCAAGTTTTCCAAAGATGCTTGAATCAAAGGGGTATGCATCTTCATTTTATTTTGGAGGTCAATTGATTTATGGGAATATCAAGAGTTATATTATATATAATGGATTTGATAAAATAATGGAGGTTTATGATTTTCCAAAAAACTTTCCGCGTGGAAAGCTGGGTATTCATGATGAGTTTACTCTCGGTTACATGCTGAATGATCTTCGCAAAATGAAGCAACCGTTTTTTTCCAGTTTGTTTACGTTAAGTACGCACTCTCCCTGGGATCAACCTTTTCCTAAACTCCTCAAATGGGGTGACAATGAACAGGAATACATCAATGGGGCCTATTATACCGATCACTGCCTCGGGAAATTCTTTAAAAATGCCGAAAAGCAATCCTGGTACTCCAATACACTGTTTATTATTGTTGCCGACCATAGTCATAATTCATACCGGAATTGGCATGTTGAATCAAAAGAGTATCATAGAATTCCGTTATTATTTCTGGGAGGAGCAATTAAACAGGCGTTTCGTGGTACCGTTTGTCATAAACTTGGCGATCAACATGACATAGCTGCAACACTTCTTGCACAACTAAACATTCCTCATGCTGCCTTTAAATGGAGTAAGAATTTATTGAATGTCAACTGTCCGGAATTCGCTTATTATACAACAGAAGATGGAGTAGGCTGGGTCAGACCGTGGGCATATTTTACCTATGAAAAGAAACCTAATTATTATTATTGGTGGTCCGATCCAAAAACACCCGATTCCATCATAAATGAAGGAAAGGCATATTTGCAGCAAGTCTTTAGCGAATATTTGAATGATTGAAAATCTATCTAAGATAACAAGTGAACAATCAACCCTGAACGTAACTTAGGTTCGAACCAGGTGGTCTTAGGAGGCATTATATTCCCCGTATTGGCAATATCAATTAACTGTTTCATTGAAACGGGATAGAGGCCAAAGGCAACTTTCATCTCACCCCTGTCGACTCTTGCCTGAAGCTCTGCCAGTCCCCTTATTCCTCCAACGAAATCAATACGATTGGATGTACGAAGATCCTTAATGCCTAGAATATTGTCGAAAACAAGCCTCGAAAGAATAGTCACATCAAGAACCCCAATAGGATCATTATCATTAAATGTACCTGGTTTAGCAGTTAGTGAATACCATTTCCCTGTAAGGTACATAGAGAAAGTATGTAATTTATCCGGTTTGAAAATTGTTGTACCCTTTTCTTCAATATCAAAGATAGTCCCAAGCTTATTTAGAAATTCCTGATCGCTAAATCCATTCAAATCCCTGACAACACGGTTATAGTCGATAATGGCAAGTTGGTTATCAGGGAAATGAACTGCAAGGAAATAATTATACTCTTCAGTTCCATTATGGTTTGGATTATTGTTTCTCTTTTCATTGCCAACAAGAGCGGCAGCAGCCGTCCGATGGTGCCCATCTGCTACGTATGTGTAAGGAATTGCCGCGAACAGCTGAATAATCTTATCAATCAAAACATTATCGTTTATGATCCAGAAATGATGCCCAATTCCATCTGTTGAAGTAAAATCGTACTCAGGATCGTGTATTTTAACAAACATTGAAACGATCTCATCAATCGCGGGGACAGCAGGATATGTAAAGAAAACCGGTTCCATGTTTGCATCGGTTATCCTGACATGTTTCATTCTATCCTCTTCTTTATCCTTCCTGGTTAATTCGTGTTTCTTAATAATGCCATTCAGATAATCTGCAACACCGGCGCACCCGACGACTCCATATTGTGTTTTGCCATTCCTGGTTTGAGCATAGATATAAAGGTGGTTTGAATCATCACGAACAAGCCATCCCTTTTGCCTGAACTTTTTAAAGTTCTCTTTTGCTTTTTCGTAGACTAAGTTATCATGCAGGTCAATTTCCTTTGGAAGATCAATCTCGGGTTTTATAATATGGAGTAAGGAATATGGATTCCCTTCCGCTTCTTTTCTTGCTTCTTCAGAGCTCAGGACATCATATGGTCTGGATGCTAATTCCTGTGCAATATTCTTTGGGGGTCGCAGACCCTTAAATGCTTTTAAAATTGCCATAAAATAATGGATAATTAGTTGATTTCCTCGTCTCCGTCCTGTTCTCCGGGTTTAACACTTCGTTGTAAAGACCCTATAAGGGCTCCTATCATCTTTGTCATCTCCATCAACTGGTTCTTTGATTCATCATAGGCCTGTTTTGAGATAAAACTACGGCTTTGGGCAACAGTAGAAAGTACAACGCACTCACGCACCGAACTCTTTGCCATCTTTAAATAGTACACGAACTGACTTTTATTTCTTGATGAGCCTTCAGCGATATTCAACGCAATTCCTTGAGCCGAAACTAAAAACCGGTCAAAGAAAGATTTTATAAAGGGATCATTAGTTGCATTTTTAGTCATTGAATATACCCAATTAATATATTCAAGAGCCTTGTGATAGATTCTTAGATCCTCAAATCTAAAAAAAGTTGTAGGTCTTTCTTGTTCGTTTTCCATGGTTGAAGTGTGCAATTAAATTATAACTAAGACGCAGAGAATATATCGGGTTGGTACTGACAATATATATGAAATTTAACTATTTATTCAACTGGAACGTTTTGTCCCCGTGTTTTAGAAAGTTAACTATTTGTTTTGCGGCTGCAATCCCCGCATTGATGTTAGCTTCTTCAGTTTGTGCACCCATTTTCTTTGGAGTACAAAAATACCGGTTTTTAAACTCCGCCTCTATCTCAGCTTTGTTTGTCGGTTCAACGTCTGATAAATAAGCGAAGTCCTTCCTTTCCTTGAATATCCTGAGTAATTCCGCTTCGTTGATGACTTCAGCGCGAGCAGTATTTATCAGACATGCAGGGAAAGGCATTTTCGATAATAACTGATAATTTATGGATTGTTTTGTTTGGGTATTGGCCGGGATATGCAAGGAGATAAAATTACATGTACTATACAATTCATCCACAGAACCAAGCCATTTTACTCCGTCATTAATAATCACCTCTTTGGGAATATAGGGATCAAATGTATAAACATACATACCAAATCCTTTTGCGATGCGTGCAACGTTCTTCCCCACAAATCCGTAAGCATGTATCCCAAGCTTCTTACCCATCAATTCGGATCCGGATTTTCCATTATAGAAATTTCGAACATAGAAAACCATTAATCCTATAGCAAGTTCTGCAACGGCATTTGAATTTTGTCCCGGAGTGTTCATTGCAACAACGTTTTTTGCAGTTGCAGCCTCAAGGTCTATATTATCATAACCGGCTCCTGCACGAACAATGATCTTGAGTTTTGTGCCTGCGCCGATTACATCTTTAGTTGCTTTATCGCTTCTTATAATAACTGCTTCTGCATCAGCGATAGCTTTTTGGAAATCATCCTGGCTGGTATAGTTTTCAAGTAAAACGAGTTCAAAACCAGCCTCTTCAACCACTTTCCGGATTCCTTTAACGGCAACCGGCGCAAATGGTTTTTCGGTGGCAATAAGTACTTTTGTCATATATGTTTTATTATCATCAGATATTTGCTTTTTCAAATTCGGTCATACAACCAACCAGCGCCTGTACACTCTCAATCGGTAAAGCATTATAGGTGGAGGCACGGAAACCGCCAACTGAACGATGTCCTTTAATACCAACCATTCCTTTGGTTTTTGCAAAATCCATGAACATATCCTCCTTGTTCTTATATTGATCTTTCATAATAAAGCATATATTCATCAACGACCGTGAATCCTTTTCAACAGTGCCGACGAACATTTTGCTGTTATCAATAGCGTCATACAGCAATTGTGCTTTTTTCTTGTTCATTTCCTCGATTACATTAACTCCGCCCAGACCTTTTATCCATCTTAATGTTTCAAGACAAGTATAAATTGCAAAACATGGAGGAGTGTTGTACATTGAAGCATCCTTGATGTGGGTAGCATAATTCAACATAGTCGGTATCTTCCGGTCAACCTTTCCAAGAATACTTTCTTTAATGATAACAAATGTCACCCCGGCCGGACCGAGGTTCTTTTGTGCGCCTCCATAAATCAAAGAATATTTTGAAACATCTACCTGCCGGCTGAGAATATCAGAAGACATGTCTGCTACTAAAGGAACAGGACTTACAATATCATACCTTATTTCACTACCAAAAATCGTATTGTTGGTCGTAATATGGAAATAATCTGTATCTGCAGGAATAGTATAATTTTTAGGAATATAAGTAAAGTTTTTATCCCCGGAAGAAGCAACAATATCTACAGGACCAAAGATTTTGGCTTCTTTAATTGCTTTTTGTGCCCATGCTCCAGTTTCCAGGTAAGCAGCTTTTGTCTTTAACAGGTTATACGGGACCATGCAGAACTGTGTACTCGCACCCCCGCCAAGGAAAAGTACATGATACCCCGTAGGAATATTCATTAGTCCTTTGAAAAGTGAAACTGCTTCATCGATAATTGCTTGAAAATCTTTACTACGGTGGGAAATTTCTAAAATTGACATTCCGCTGCCGTTAAGGTCCAGAACAGCTTTTGCTGTATTTTCAATAGCAATCATAGGGAGGATAGAGGGACCTGGATTAAAATTGTGTTTTTTCATAAAATATGGATTTGAATTTGATCTGATTTTATTAAATCACATTGACCTGCAATAATAAGAAAACAAAGTAAACGAAATGAATTACCAGATCAAAAATAGTAAAAAATGCTTAAAGAAAAAGCATCTGTCAAGAACAAAAGATGATATGATTATTTCGAAAATTCTAATTTTGCATAAAGAAACATAAATGAATTTAAACGAACGGATAGAATCTTTTAAAAAACTAGGTAGAATCCTTAAGCAGTATCCGAACTCAAATGATATTGAGGCAGATTACATCTTTAAAGATGCTGCCCGGAAGACAGAAATAGAGAATCCGTGGTTTACTCAGGAACAAATATGTAAATCTTTAAATTCAATAGGAGAATCGCTTCAGGAACAAAAAATTGATACTTGGCTCAAACCTTATTTAAAGCGGTTTGAATCCCCGATGAATCCTCAAACCGTAGGTTTAGTAATGGCAGGTAATATCCCTGCTGTTGGCTTTCATGATTTTTTATGTGTCCTGATCAGTGGCAATGCCATTCTTGGAAAGCTGTCATCCCTGGATGGTCAATTGATACCGGCAATCTCATCATTTCTAATTGAGACTGATGAGAGATGGAAGGATTCCATCTCCTGGACTACCGAAAGGCTAACCTCATTTGACTCGCTCATCGCTACTGGAACTAATAATTCAGCCAGGTATTTTGAATATTATTTCAGGAACCGCCCACACATCATCAGAAAAAATAGAACCGGGATTGCAATTTTAACTGGGAATGAAACTATTGAAGAACTGAACGGTATTGCCGATGATATAATGTCATACTTTGGTCTGGGTTGTCGCAATGTTTCGAAAATATTTGTCCCCGGAAACTACGACTTCAAAAGGTTACTCGAAGCCATTAAGGCTTATTCACATTATTCGGAGCATAATAAATACCGGAATAATTACGAATTCCGTAAATCCTGCCTTCTTCTTAATAAGATTTCATTCATTGATTCAGGATTGTTGCTATTAACACAAAGTACTTCAATTGCTTCTCCGGTTGCTGTGGTCAATTTTGAATTTTATTCCCGGATTAACGACATCCAGGAACTTGTTATAAAGGAGATGGAATCAATTCAATGCATTGTCTGTAATTTTGATTTTCCACTACCTCATATACTTCCTGGTAAGACTCAAAGGCCTGAATTGTGGGAATATTCGGATGCCGTCGATACGATGGACTTTTTGTTATCCAACTTTTCTGCCCGATAATGTTTGGATTTCAAATTAAATTCCTTAATTTTGCATCCGCATTGAAAAAAAAGAACAATGAAAAAAGACATTCATCCGAAGGATTACAGGTTGGTGGTTTTTAAAGACATGTCGAATGAATATGCATTTCTCTCAAAGTCGACTGTGAAAACCAAAGAAACAATCATTTGGGAAGATGGACTCGAGTATCCTCTTATTAAACTTGAAATTTCACATACTTCACATCCTTTTTACACCGGTAAAATGAAATTAGTCGATACGGCTGGACGGGTGGATAAATTTAAGAGCAGGTATCAGAAACACATCGATATGAAAGCTAACAAATAAAAGCAATCATAATAATTACTTAAAAGCCTCCGTTGTTTTTAATTGAGGCTTTTTTTTATTTATGGAAGTTCCTACATTTGCAAATAAAAAGAAATATCCGCCTAAGTATAATCCCATCGCGGCATGAATTATATTCTATTTGATGAAAGTGTCGTAAGGACGAATTTGCTGCCCCTTACTTTTATGCGTCCTGTAGCAGATATCCGGGTTGGTATCCTCACCATTCGCGAAAAATGGGAAAAACGTTTAAAAAAGAAGACCTCCACACTAACGGATTCATATCTTTCACGAAAATTTTCAATCGTAAAAGAGCGGGAAAATGTTTTAATTAACGGATCCGTGTGCCCAAATGATGAAATTATAAATGCCGTAAAAAAGTTAAAACCAAACCAGATCGTTATCTTCAATGACACCATAATTGCCTTACATGTCAGAGAAGAAGAACTCGACAGAGTCGGCGAATCCACTTCCGAAGGTATTGAGGAAATCGCTATTAATACGGCTCCTATAAAAATTAATTACACATGGGATATTTTTGCCAAAAATGATGCTGCCATAGCGGAAGATTTTCAACTTCTGACTGCAGGAAGGATTTCCCAGAAACTTAGTTCCTCAAACCGGTTTCTGGGTGAAGAGAATATCTTTGTTGAGAAAGGGGCAAAAATTGAATTTGCGACATTAAACGCAACTACTGGTCCGATTTATATAGGAAAGGATGCAGAGATCATGGAAGGAGCAGTAATCAGAGGACCTTTTTCACTTTGTGATCATGCGCAGGTAAAACTGTCAGCTAAAATTTATGGTCCTACAACTGTAGGTCCTTATTGCCGTATCGGGGGAGAGGTAACAAATTCCGTTTTGTTTGGTTATTCAAATAAAGCCCATGATGGCTTCCTCGGTCATTCTGTCATAGCTGAGTGGTGCAACATAGGCGCTGATTCCAACACTTCCAATTTAAAAAACACGTATGACTCGGTTCGTTTATGGAGTTATGGAAAACAAACCTTCGTAAATACTCATCTTCAATTTTGTGGATTGATCATGGGCGACCATTCAAAATGTGCAATTAATACTATGTTCAACACCGGAACCGTGGTTGGAGTTAACGCCAACATATTCGGCCCTGGCTTCCAGCGAAATTTTATCCCATCCTTCACTTGGGGTGGTACTTCCGGCCATAGTAATTATAATGTCAATAAAGCGCTTGAAGTTGCTGAAATTGTTTTTAAACGCAGGCATAAAGTCTTTGATGAAATTGAACGCGATCTGCTTGTGAGTGTTTATAATCTTACCCTTAAAAACAAGTATCTGTAATTCGATACATTAAATACTGGCATACATCTTGTCTTTTCTCCTCCCTGAACAATAAATTCAGTTTGCTGACATTCTGACGGAATTCAAGTTATGGAAAACTCAAACAACAAACGTTTTTTTGCAATATCCGACCTAGTAGACTCTGAGGCTGAATTTATTCCTTTACTTTCTTCCGAGGATGAAGAGGCAATGAACGCAGAGAAGGTTCCTACTGTACTTCCTGTACTTCCATTGAGAAACACGGTTTTATTTCCTGGTGTCGTAATACCGATAACTGTTGGCAGGGATAAATCTATTAAACTGATACGCGACTATTATAAGGGAGATCGAATAATAGGTGTAGTCGCACAAAAAGACTCAACAGTGGAAGATCCTGAGTTCTCTGACATTAACACTGTAGGCACCGTAGCTTATATTATAAAGATCCTTCAAATGCCTGATGGCAGTACAACAGCCATAATCCAGGGAAAACGAAGATTCCGTATCATTGAGCTTGTTCAGACCGAGCCGTATTTTATTGCCAATGTTGAGGAATTTGATAAACCTGAACTCAAGATACGGGAATCAAAGGAATTTAATGCATTAATTTCGAGTCTGAAAGATCTGGCAATTCAAATAATTAATAAATCTCCAAATATTCCATCTGAAGCTGCATTTGCGATTAAAAATATTGAGAGTCATTCATTTCTGGTTCATTTTATCTCTTCCAATCTTACTATAGACTTGGCAGAAAAGCAAAAACTGTTGGAAATGAATGATTTGTATGAACGGGCCAACAGAGTTTTGATCTATCTAACGAAAGAATTACAGATTATTGACTTAAAACAGCAGATTCAAAATAAGGTAAAGACAGATCTTGATAAACAACAACGGGATTACTTCCTGAACCAACAGCTTAAAACCATCCAGGAAGAGTTAGGCGGAAGCCCGAATACTCTGGAAGTAAACTCCTTGCGAGACCAAGCCATTAATAAAAAATGGTCGAAAGAAGTTGCCGAAATATATGAAAAGGAATTAAATAAACTTCAACGGATGCATCCCGCTGCTGCAGAATATTCAATACAGGTCAGCTATTTGGAAACTTTTGTCCAATTACCTTGGAACGAATATACAACTGATAATTTAGACCTGAACCACGTCCAGCGGATCCTGGATGAAGATCATTATGGACTTGAGAAAGTCAAAGAAAGAATAATCGAATATTTAGCAGTTATTGCATTAAAGTGTGATCTGAAATCACCTATCTTATGCCTTGTAGGTCCTCCGGGGGTGGGTAAAACTTCATTAGGGAAGTCAATCGCACGTGCATTAGGGCGTAAATATACCAGGATGTCACTTGGGGGACTGAGAGACGAATCGGAACTAAGGGGTCACAGGAAGACCTATATAGGAGCAATGCCTGGAAGAATCATTCAAAGTTTGAAAAAGGTTAAATCGTCCAATCCGGTTTTCGTTTTAGATGAAATTGATAAAGTTGCAGGGATGAACATCAGCGGCGATCCTCAAGCAGCGTTACTGGAAGTTTTGGACCCGGAACAGAACTCATCCTTTTACGATAACTATCTTGAAGTTGAATTTGATCTTTCCCGTATCATGTTCATTGCCACTGCCAATACGTTAAGTACGGTACACCCTGCTCTTCGCGACCGGATGGAGGTGATTGAAATTCCCGGGTACTTGCTCGAAGAAAAAATAGAAATTGCACTACGCCATTTATTGACAAAGCAGACAAAGGAACATGGTTTGAAAAAAAATCAATTGGTTTTTGGCAGAGATATCCTGGAAAAGATTATTAACGATTACACTCGTGAATCTGGCGTCAGAGGCCTTGAGAAGTCTATCGCTCGTATAATCAGGAATAAAGCTAAATCAATTGTAATAAAAGAAAAATTCAACCGGACTCTTAAACCTGCAGATCTGAAAAAAATAATGGGGATTCCACTTTTCCAGGTTGAAAAATATCTGAATAACGAAATCGCAGGCGTAGTGACAGGTCTTGCCTGGACCTCGTCAGGAGGTGAGATTTTATTTGTCGAAGTCAGTCTCAGCAAAGGTAAAGGAGATCTGACGCTAACTGGGAACCTTGGAGATGTTATGAAAGAATCAGCGTCGATTGCCTTGGCATACCTTAAAGCGCATAGTGCGGAATTTCAAATCGATGCTAATGTATTTGGTAAATGGGACATTCATATACATGTACCGGAAGGTGCCACGCCAAAAGATGGACCATCTGCAGGAATCACAATGTTCACTGCTCTTGCCTCAGCTTTTACTCAGAGAAAGGTTAAGGATCGCTTGGCGATGACCGGAGAAATAACTTTAAGAGGGAAAGTTCTCCCGGTTGGAGGAATCAAGGAAAAAATCCTTGCTGCAAAGCGATCCAACCTGCGACATATTATTCTATCGAAACAAAATCAGAATGAGATTGAAGAAATAAAACCAGAGTACATTTCCGGTCTGAACTTTCATTATATCGAAGAGATGAAGGAAATTAATGAAAATGCTTTATTGAAAGTAAAAGTAACGAACCCTCTGACTCTGCTATAATTTTATAACTGTCTTATTTTCTATGTAATTTGTATTTTCAAACCGGATTAAATAGACACCTGGCGAATATATTTCCCCTGAAAAAGTGAATTGGAATGTACCGTTTTGATGAACCTTTTCAATCAGGTTTGTTAACATTTTACCACTACTGTCAAATAAAGAAATTCTAACATTACCAGGTAAATTTACACGATATGTTACCCTTATCTTATCGGTAAAAGGATTTGGATCAACCTGAAAGCGGTTATCATTGATTAGTAAATGGGAATCATTCATTCCGACAATGGTCGTGGCTTGTTTCAGAAGAATATTTCTGTATGGATCAAAAAGGAGATTGCTCGGTTGTTTCGAAAAAGTGAATTCGTAATTTTGAGGATTAATATCATTGATAACCTGGATCAGGGTATCGGTACCGTCAATAAAGTCAATACGTATCTGGATGGGCATTTTGAAAAGAATGGTGTTGGTCTGGATCTGATTAATGTTAAGATTGACTTTCCAATTTCCGGCTGAATCAACAAAGCCAACAGTATTTTCATAGATTGGATGATTAGGAGCGTAAACCCATTCATCAAAGAACCACTGAAGATCCTGCCCACTAACAAGATTGGTTTTTGATAGAAAGTCTTCCGTGATGGCATTTTTGTACATAAAATTAGTGTCAGTGGCATAAGCGTTTAAAACAAGGAAAAATGTCGAATCACCAATTACGTATCTTAATTGGTGCAGGACACAGGCACCCTTGTTGTATGATATGGCCTGGTTGTAAAGTTGATTCCCGGGAGGAGTATGAATGGCCCATGAGGGATGATATAAAGGCCAACCGGGATTATTGATCAGATAATAGTTGGCAAGAATATTCATCTTGTTTTTATAGGTATCATATCCCTCTTCATGCTCAATCCATAAATTGTCACAATAAGTTCCAAATCCTTCGTTCAACCAGATATCCGCCCATGTCCCGCAAGTTATTAGATCTCCGAACCATTGATGGGAATGTTCATGTGCGATCAGGCTTGCATTAGAATAACCTCCGGGCATCAGATTAACCATTGTCTGATTTTCCATTCCACCCCATGGAAATGAAGCATTCAAGGTTGCAAATCCAATTTTTTCAAGGCCATAATCACCAAATTTCTCCGAATAAAAATCCGTTAATGATGTCAGAATTTCATTAATAGTATTAAGGTTTTCACCTGATTTGTAATATATTATAAATTGAATGCTGTCAGCCGGATTTGATAATTTATGCCAAAAACCGGAATGCTTTAAAAAATTGTTCCTTGATGAAATGGTAAACAGATAGGTGGATGCCGGATATTCGCTGACCCAATGATATATTAGGGTATCAGCGTTAACAATCGAGTCCGCAAGCAATCCGGTCGAACCCAATCTTACCGTAAGGGGAACTTTTACGTGAAGGTCCCATAGCGCTTTATCAGATGGACGATCCCAGCATGAAAACCATTTACGGGCGCCCTCAGGTGGGCAATCTGTAAATACATATCCCCCTGATACATAAAAAGCATTATCACTGACATTATTATGACGGTAAAATATCTTTATTTCAGCGATTTCACCTGGCAAATAAGTCTTATTCAATTGGATTGTCAGTGTGTCATTTTCATGAACGAAGGAAACTCCATTTAATCCGACGGAGTCAATAATTAATGATGAACTTACCGCGTTCAATTTTATCTCAGAAAGAGTTGAATCGACTTTTAACTTAACAATCTCAACTCCGGAGAAAGATTTAGGATAAGGGCTTGAATAACAAGAGAAGATATTTATATCAAGGGAATATTTCAACACATCATAGCTATGTTGCATGTAAAAATGTGCAGTATCTGACGGCGATTTCTTTATGGGATAACCATAGAATGATCCGGGAAAAATCAAAAAGATAGCGAATAAAAACAAGTGAATAAGTCGTTTCATCGAAGAAACTAGTTGATTATCATTTTTCTGGTTTGAGTATCTTCACCTGCTTTTAAAGTATAGAAATAAATTCCAGGTTCCAACGAGGAACAGTCTATCTCATATGAATATTTACCGGTTCCTTTGAATTCGTTTACAGGTATGAGTACTTGCTTTCCAATGATATTTGTAATTTCCAGCTTGACATGCATCGACTCATTGATTTCGAATATGATATTGGTCTTGTCTGATATTGGATTCGGAAAATTCTGAAGAAGGTGCACTTTATTTGAATTACCGGTAACCGGTTCTATACCTACCAAGGTGTTACCCTCTTTTAAAACAATGTTTTTGGATGGATCGAACATGAAAAGCACCGGTTTTTTGTTAAATGTCCATGTAAATTGCTGGTAATTTGCATCATTCATCGTACGGAAAATAGTGTCGGTCAAATCACTAAACATAATTCTAAGTTCAAATGGCATCTTGAAGAAAGGAGGATCGGTCTGAATCTGGGTAATAAACAAATTGACTTTCCATTCGCCGTTACCCATATCTGTGAAATTATATGTGTTTTGATAAACAGGGTGGTTGGGTTCATATATCCATTCGTCAAAGAACCACTGATAATCCATCCCGGTTACCTGATTAACCTTTTGAATAAGGTCGGGAATAACTGCCGATCGGTACTTCAGAGTGGTATCAGCGCAGTACGCTTGTAAAGTACCTAAAAATAAGGAATCTCCGAGTACATATCGTAACTGATGTAATACGCATGCTCCTTTAGCATAGGTTATGGCCCAGTTAAATAGTGTGTCATTAGGAGGTGTATGTGTGGCCCAGGAAGGCATTGAGATCGGGTAGCCCGGATTCTGGTTAATATAGTCGTTTGCATAGGAATTGATCAGAGATTTATATCCTGGATACCCCTGATAGCTTTCATACCAGAAGGCTTCCGACCATGACGCAAAGCCCTCATTCAGCCAGATATCTGCCCATGTACCACATGTTATCATATCGCCAAACCATTGATGTGCAAATTCATGCGCTGCTAACCCTTCAAGCCAACAACCCGGGCAAAAACTCGTCAGCGTCTGGTTCTCCATACCACCCCAGACGAACTCATCGTTAAGAGTAGCAAATCCATTTTTATCAAAGGGATGTTCAATATAGTTTTGAGAAAACCAGTCGGTCATAGCAAGAATTTTATTTTTAACCGGTGCTGGATTTTCTCCCTGGTTATAATAGAACCGTATTGGAATACTATCGTCGGGATTACTAAGTTTATGCCAGTAAACGATATCAAGATTAAAATTAACTTTTGAAGTAATAACCATAAGATATGTTGCAACATTTTGGTTACTTACCCAATGATACCATATTGTATCACCAACTTGTGTCGAATCTGCAAGAATGCCATTGGAGCCAAGCTTTACAGATGCCGGTACTTTAGCTGTCAGTTCGAACGTGGCTTTATCTGAAGGTTTATCCCAGCAGGGAAACCATTTTCTGGCTCCTTCAGTTTCACAATCTGTAAATACAAACCCGTTTTTTACATAAAAGGCATTGTCCGAAATATTCTTATGACGGTAAATGACTTTTACACTTACAATTTCTCCTGGATTGTAGACTCTATCCAATTGTATAGTAAGATTATTATTTATATGAGTGAAAGAGATGGCAGATAATCCTACTGAATCAATTGTCAATGAGGAATTGGTTGCATTCAGGATTATTGAATTAAGTGTGGAATCAACTTTAAAAGTGATTATATCTTTACCGTTGAATAAGTGTGAGTAGGGGGATGAGTAACATGAATATAAATTCAAGTCGAGTTTGTAATTCAGAACGTCAAAGGTATGAGGATTAACACCTTCAGATTCTAAAGACCTCTCAGGGCTATAAGTTCCATTCTTTTTTTTCCACGAACAGAATTCTGAACCATTTTGAATTGAATATTCTTGAGCTGAGATTTCGGATCCAAGGATTGACATTATAAGCAGAGAAAATATAAAGCGATACATAAGATTTTATTAAGTTAATATTAGCTGCAAAGATACTAAAAACCTGCCATCAGTATTTAAGCCGGGCCGATCTTTATGAAAAAACAAATACATTTGCGGACAAGTTATGAAACAGATCAGTCTTCTTTTAAATTGCCTCATTCTCCTTTTATATTCCTGTAAGGGACCCGAAAGAGAAATCGAAAAAAATGTCTTCCGGTATAATGAAGCCGCGAATATTACTTCACTTGATCCTGCTTTTGCCCGTGATCAGTCAATAATCTGGGCAACTAATCAACTTTACAACGGTTTGGTTCAGCTGAATGAACGGCTGGAAGTCGAACCTTGCATTGCATATAATTGGGAGATTTCCAGGGATGGACTTATCTACACATTTCATCTGAGAAGGGATGTTTTTTTTCATGACAGTCCTGTTTTTCCTGATATCAAAGGTAGAAGGGTTGTTGCCGGCGATTTTGTATATAGCTTTAACCGTATTATCGATCCAAAGATTGCTTCCCCCGGGGCATGGGTTTTCAATCTGGTGAAAAAGAATGACGGTAAATTTGATTTTAAAGCGCCGGATGATTCGACTTTTGTTGTGCGGATCATCAAACCTTTTCCTCCTTTTCTCGGAATTCTTTCCATGCAATATTGTTCGGTTGTACCCAGGGAAGCTGTTGATTATTATGCTAATGAATTTCGAAGAAATCCGGTTGGTACCGGTCCATTTATCTTCAAAACATGGAAAGAAGGGATCAAACTTGTACTCATAAAAAACGCGAACTACTTTGAATCTGAAAACGGAATCCGTTTGCCATTCCTGAAAGCGGTTTCGATTACATTTCAATCTGATAAACAGTCGGCTTTTCTTGAATTTATAAAAGGAAAAATTGATTTCATGTCGGGAATTGATCCAACCTATAAAGATGAAGTACTTGACAGACAGGGAAAATTAAAACATATATTTTCGGATAAAATCCAACTGATTACTCAACCCTACCTTAATACCGAATATCTGGCGATTAATGTTGATTCACTGAGTGCCGGAGCAAAAAATAGTCCGCTGCTGAATAAAAAACTGAGAAAAGCAATCAACTATGCTTTTGATCGTCACAAAATGATACATTATCTCCGGAATAATATTGGAACTCCGGGTATTTTTGGAATCATACCTCAGGGTTTGCCATCCTTTGACTCATCGCTTGTTTATTATGATTATGATCCGGTAAGAGCAAGAAAGCTCCTTAATGAAATAGGATATCCCGGGGGGAAGGGACTTCCTGAGATCATACTTACTTCAACATCCGATTATCTTGACCTTTGTAAATATATCCAGCATCAGGTGGCTGAACAGGGGATAGACCTCAAAATAGAAATTAGTCCGCCAGCCTCTGTAAAGGAATTGAAAGCCCAGGCAAAATTATCTTTCTTCCGTGCCTCCTGGATTGCTGATTACCCGGATGCGGAAAATTACCTATCATTGTTTTATAGTAAAAATTTCTGTCCCCAAGGACCGAATTATACACATTTTTCAAATACAAAATTCGACAGCCTTTATGAACTGGCTATGTCAACGGTTAGCGATTCTATGAGGTATGACATGTATAGAAAAATGGAAAATATTATTATGGAAGATGCGCCTGTCATGATACTTTACTATGATCAGGTGCTAAGGTTTGTTCAGAAAAATATAACAGGTATTGGGAGTAATCCTTTAAATCTGCTTGTATTAAAAAGGGTAAAGAAATTATAAACTAACTTTTAGTCCATCATAAGCAAGAGAGACATTCTCCGGCAATTCTTTAACAATTTCCCGGTAGATCCCCATTTGGTGACTTATGTGCGTTAAATAGCCCCGTTCAGGCTGAATCTCTTTCATTAACTCCAATGCTTCCGATAAATTAAAATGCGAATAATGCTTCTCTTTCCGAAGTGCATTCAGGACAAGAATTTTTGAGCCTTTGATTTTCCTTTTCTCTTTCTCAGGGATAAAACAGGCATCGGTTATGTATGTGAAATCACCGATTCTGAATCCAAAAACATATTTGTTATCGTAATGGATTGCTTTAATGGGAATTACTTTAATTCCTTTAATTTCCAGAGAACGGTTCCCAAAAGAATGCAGATTAATCTCCGGAACACCGGGATACCGATCCTTTTCGAAAGCATAAAAAAATTCACGTTTGATGATTTTTTGGACTTCAGTTGTGGTATAAATGTCTGCCGGACGTCTTAATATGTAATTAAAAGCTCTCACATCATCAAGCCCACCAAGGTGATCCTTATGGCCATGTGTGATAAGGAGGACATCAATTGATTTTATTTTTAAACGCAACATCTGCTGCCGGAAATCAGGGCCGCAATCAACTACTATATTTTTTCCATTGGTTTCGATTAAAATAGACGACCTCAGCCTTTTATCTCGTGGATCTTTTGACCTGCAAACATTGCAATCGCATGCAATTACAGGGACTCCTTGAGAGGTCCCTGTCCCTAGAAAAGTAATTTTCATTGATCTTCCCATCTGATTTGCTAAAATAGTCAAAGTATGATATTAATAAAAACATATTTAACTCAGGAAATCGTAACTTTGCAAATCTGTTTTTTGAACCACCTAATAAAAAACTTGTGTTTAAAAAAATCAGGACAAAGATTGGTCAACATTATTTGTTAAAAGAACAGGCAAGGATGGGCAGGAACTTGCGTCTGCTAAATTTAGAACAGGCTAAGCAGATAGGAATTTTATACAGCCTGGATGCTATTCCCGATTATGATAAAGTTTCAGAATTTGTCTCGGAACTGCAACATAACCACAAGGATGTAAAAGTCTTGGGATTTGTTAAGAATAAAAATTTAATCACCCGGTTTTTACCGAAATTATCCTTCGATTTTTTTTCTATCAGTGATATTTCCTGGTTTTATAAACCGATTCATACCAAGCTGAAAGATTTTATTGATAAGGAGTTTGACCTGCTGATTGATCTTAGTGTTCATGAAAACTTTCCGCTAAAATACATTGCCGGATTATCACATTCATTTTGTAAAGTCGGTAGATTCTCTGAAGAGAATTCTAATTATTATGACCTTATGATTGATATCAAACCCTCTGCAACGTTGGAAGATTATCTTGAACATATCCGTCATTATCTTACTATCATCAATAAATCATGAATAGAGAACCTGATCATTTCAAAGGAACTGGTGTTGCAATAGTCACTCCATTTACAAAGTCAGGAGAGATTGACTATGTCTCATATGAAAAGATAATGACCTACATTCTTCAAGGAGGGGTTGAGTTTGTCGTTGTATTGGGTACCACCGGAGAAGCTTCTACTTTAACACATCAGGAAAAAAAGGAATTAATCGACTATTCAATCGAAAAAATTGACGGACGGGTTCCGCTGGTTGTCGGCATAGGCGGTAACTCTACTGCAGAGGTAGTTCACAAATTCTCCCAACTTTCTTTTAATGGAATCGATGCGGTGTTATCGGTTTGTCCCTATTACAATAAACCCAATCAGGAAGGAATTTTCCAACATTTCAGGAGAGTAGCTGAATCCTCTCCTGTACCTGTTATCATTTATAATGTTCCCGGGCGTACGAGTAGTAATATCAGCGCCTCCACCTGCCTTCGTCTCGCAAATAATTGTTCAAAAATAATAGGGATAAAAGAAGCCTCCGGCAATTTCGATCAGATTTATTTAATTTTAAAAAACCGTCCTGTTAATTTTCTTGTACTCTCAGGTGATGACGGACTTACTTTGCCATTATTGTCAGCAGGTGCAGATGGCGTTATTTCTGTGGTTGCCAACGTCTATCCCAAAGAGTTTTCCGATATGGTAAGATTCGGATTGTCGGGTGCATTTGATAGAGCCAGACCTCTCCATTTTAAGCTGATTGAATTCATAAATGCACTATTTCTTGATGGAAGTCCGGCAGGAATCAAAGCTGCCCTGGCAATAAAAAATCTATGTAATAATTACTTACGTCTGCCATTAGTGGGTGTTAATGAAGAAACCTGCAATAAAATAAAATCACTTATTGAACAAATTGGTTAAAAATATGTTTCAAAAATATCTTGGTTTATTTGTTATTATTTTTGTCTTTTTCCCTTACGGTCTGTATTCACAGAGTGATCAGCAGAAGTCGGCCGATAGCATTTTGAATAAATGGGGAGAGATGTATTTTAAATTCAATGTCTCTTCCAAAGCTGAAGTTGATGTTCTTACCAGGATTATTTCGATTGATAATTTTAAGGGGAATGAGGTGTTTGCATACGCAAATCACGAACAATTTGAGAAATTTTTAAAATATGGCTATAAATTGACTATCCTTCCAAATCCTGGTAGTTTATTAAAAGGTACGGATCTAATACCTGAATCATATACAAATAATAGAAGATCTGTTGCTGTTTGGAATTTTTATCCGACTTATCAGCAATATGTCGATACCATGCTATACTTTGCATCTGCATATCCGGAAATTTGCAGACTCGACACCATCGGCACTTCTGTGCAGAACCGTTTACTGCTGGCATTAAAAATCAGTGACAACGTTAATGTGGAAGAAGGTGAACCCGAATTTCTGTATACTTCTTCGATGCATGGTGACGAAACGACCGGTTATATACTGATGCTACATCTGATCGACTCACTTTTGACCGGCTATGAAGTGAGTCCAAGAATAACAGACATAGTTAACAATACCGAAATTTATATAAATCCTTTGGCCAATCCTGATGGAACATATAATGGTGGGAACAATACAGTGTATGGTGCAATCCGATATAATGCCAATGGATATGATCTTAATAGAAATTATCCTGATCCTACTGGGACTTATACAGGACCAAGACAAAAGGAGACACTTGCTTTCATGAATTATGCAGACGAACACAATTTTGTCATGGCTGCTAATTTTCACGGCGGTGCCGAAGTGTTTAATTATCCTTGGGATTGCTGGTATAAG
>Ga0172371_10000532_pt1 | contig 59101 bp, 55 predicted proteins | sample Lak12m_FD_114543 | JGI IMG/M metagenome (GOLD analysis project Ga0172371, IMG submission 114543) | Freshwater microbial communities from Kabuno Bay, South-Kivu, Congo - kab_022012_12m | ecosystem: Environmental > Aquatic > Freshwater > Lake | place: Democratic Republic of the Congo: South-Kivu... | reverse complement strand
GCCCTTCGGGGCGTTCGATAAGGGCGCATTCGCTGCGTTGGCAACTCGTTGATATACCATTAGTATAATCAACATCGTCGCCGCCTTGCGTATGCACCCTTCTCGAACGCTCACGGATTCAGGATGTTGAATATGCCTTCTTATCCGTGGTTGTTTTATTTTGCAATAAAATTTCATCTAACCGTCTTGTTTGTCCGAAGAAATACCCTGCCAGTTACTCAGGACCACGGAGCAGAGAGCGGCAAGGGCGCCGAAGGATGAGACGCTCAGGGCCAGGGGCAGGCCCTGGGCGTTGAGGAGATCGGAGAAAAATACCTTGCCGCCGCCGATCAGGGCAATGACGATGCCGGTGGCCGCGATCTCCTTTGTCCGGCGGAGCATGGCGCCCCAGGCAATGAGCATAGCGGCGCCGATATTAATCAGGATGGAGCGAGCGCAGGCCAGACTGGCAGGCTCGGCGGTAAGGCCGGCGAGAAGGGCGTTCAACCCCAAGGAGGCAAGAAAGTAAAGACCGAGCAGGCCGTGGAGGAGATAAACCAGGGCGGTGTAATCTCCGGGGTCGGCGGCCAGGAAAAAACCGTTTTCCGGGGCCGGGTTGCGGCGGCACCAGAAATAGGCGTAAAGCCCGGCCGCTCCAGCGGAGGCTGCGGCAAGCCAGCTTGCCGGGCCGCTTGCCTGCTGGCCGGCATATACCCCGGCCAGCAGGCCGGACGCCATGACGGTCAGGGCCAGGAAGGCGGCGAGCAGACGAAGGTTGCCGCTCCCGACCTTTTGGGCAAAGACGAGAAGGGCGATGAAGAGCAGAGGCTGGATGATCTGGGCGGAGGCGAAGTTCCCGGTCAGCAGGGGCAGGGCGGCGAAAAGGAGAAGAGCGGCCGAGGACCCGAATGAAGCGACACCGCTGGCCTTATCCGGCTGCCGCTTGCGCAGGCGGAAGCCGATCAGCACAAGAATGGCCAGGGCCGCGGCCAGGGCAAGCAGACCGGTGAAAAACGGCTCGTTCAGCCAGCCGTCCAGGAGCACCCTGCCGCCAATGAGGAGCAGGCCGGCGCCCGCCATAGGCAGGAGATGGAAGAAAAGGTCGAAGTCAAGCCCCCGGAGCAACCTCCGGACAGGCCAGGCAAAAAGGAAGACAAGAAAGAGCAGGAGCAGGGGGGCGAACCAGGCGGCGAAAATCTCCGGGGGAAGGGCCGGCAACGGTTCGTTTCCGGCGAGTTGCTTGAGGGCATGGACGAGCTTGTATCCCCAGATGGAAAAAAGGAAGAAAACGGCGAGAAGCAGCAGCCAGCGCAGTCCCTTGCCGAGGCCGTCCTCCGCGGCCCTTACCGCGGCGGCCAGAGCGAGAATGATGATCAGCGCGGCGGCGGGAAAAGAAATATTGGGAAAATCGAGGACGAAGATGACGATTGTCGCTCCACAGCCCGAAAGCCAGAGGATGGCCGGAGCCCGGTAGCGCAGGGCCATGGCCAGAGTGGCGGCGGCGGCCAGGCAGAGCAGGGCGGCACCGAGCCAGGCCGGCAGGACGGTGAAATGGAACCGGCTTTCGGCAATGATGGAGAAAAGCAAAAGCAGGCCGCAAGCCACGAATACCGGCGCCAGATTGCGGCCGGCCGCGTATTGGCGCCAGCCACCAACTAAGAGCAGCGAGACATAGGCGAGCCCCATGGCCGTGCCTGAGCCCGGGCCGATCCAGCCGTTGTCGGTCACCGTCCTCAGGAGAAGGGCGAAGACCAGCATGAAACAGACCGCGGCCACCCTGGGAAGAACGGCGTTTCTTCCGAGCCAGGCCCAAACTCCTTCCTCGCCGGGCAGCCTAAAGTCGGTCTTGCCCTGGGCCGGGTAATATTCTTCCCGGGGATATTCCCGGCCGAGCGAAGCCTCGAGAGAGGTCAAGCGGAGGTTCATCGCGGTAAGTCGCTGTTCCAGGAGAGATATCCTTTCCGGCAACCCTTCCGCATTCGCGGGCTTTTCTTCTCCATCCATGTTACGCTCCTCGCTCTTTATTTAGCGCCCATCCGGAAACGGCCCTTTCGCCCGATTGCTGCGTTGCTCAGTCGCTGAAAGTTGCTCAGTCGCAGAAAAATGCTCACGTACCCGTGTACGCGGAGTTTATGCCCCGCAGGGGTGCTTTTTCGTCTTCATCGCGCCTTGCACGCAAACGAAATTGCTCGTTTGCGGACGGACGCTATTTATTGCTGGGGCGGACTTTGTAAAAAAAAATGTAATAATCTCTTGACATCCTTTGCTAATTTAAAATACTGGTAGATAATCTGCATACCACTATGTGGCAGAAAAAACCTATCAGGAGCTAGGCTTGGTGTCAATCGCTTTGTCCTTTTTTTTGTCTTCATTCCCGGCAGGATATCCCTGCCCGGATATCCAGGCCAGGGCCGGCCCGCGTTCTCCGGCTGGCGCTTCGTTCTTCCGGCGGCCGCTTCGTTTGCCGCCGGAATTTTTTCTTCTATATTAACAGCATGGGGAGGATTTGATGAAAAATCATGTGTTGCGGCCATTGTGGGTGGCGCTGGCCTTGGTGCTCGTCATCCTGGTGGCCCGAAAGATTTATGTCCCCAGTGATTTCGGGATCAACGGACAAAATTACACCTTCGGCTTCTACCGCAAGGCAAACCTCGACGACTGGAAGGCGGTCAAGGTCAAGTACAGTGGCCGGGAGTACTGCAAGGACTGTCACGAAGAAAATTATCAGGCCAACGCCAGTTCGAAGCATCATCTGCTTCAGTGTGAAAATTGCCATGGCCCGGCCGGGAGCCATCCGGACGACCCGGCAAAGCTCGTGGTTGATCGCTCGCGTGAGCTTTGTCTTCGTTGCCACGCCAAGCTGAACTATCCCAACAGTCAGCGGGCGGCGCTGCCCGGGATTGACCCCGTAAAGCACAATCAGGGCTCGGCCTGTATTGAGTGCCACAAGCCCCATAAACCGGACATGGAGGGCTGAGCCATGAAATGTTCCCGACGAGATTTTCTGCAAAAGGGCGTTTGCGCGGCCCTGGCCGCCAGCCTGCCGGTCTCGGCGCTCAAGCTCCTTGCCCCGGGCGAGGCCGCGGCCATGCTCAAGGAAAGCAACCTGCGCTGGGCCTTCCTTGTGGACACCCGCAAATGCGTGGGTTGCGGCATGTGCGTCAAGGCCTGCAAAAACGAAAATGAAATCCCTTACGACACCCCGGTCACCCGGACCTGGGTGGAAAGATATGTGGTCACCAGAGACGGCAAAACCCGGATTGATTCCCCGGACGGCGCCCGGGACGGCTTCGTCAGCCCCGAGATTATGGGCGAGGAGATAGATGACAAGGAAATCACCAAGGCATTCTTCTTGCCCAAGCTCTGCAACCATTGCGCCACTCCGGCCTGCGTTCAGGTCTGCCCGGTGGGCGCCACCTATCAGGCCCCGGACGGCACGGTTCTGGTGGACCGGAAATGGTGCATCGGCTGCGGTTACTGCATCATGGCCTGCCCCTATGGGGTGCGTTTTTTCCACCCGGTCCACAAGGTGGCCGAAAAATGCACCTTCTGTTATCACCGGATCAACCAGGGAATGCAGGCCGCCTGCGTTCAGGCCTGTCCATTCGGGGTGCGGCAGATGGGCAATCTCAAGGATCCCGACGACCCGGTGACCAAAATTATTTTGACGGAGAGGGTTGGGGTACTCAAGGACGAATACGGAACCAAGCCGCATGTTTTCTATCTGGGCCTGGACGAGAGAGTGAGGTGAGAATATGAACGACATTATAGTCCACGGGCTTGAATGGACCACGAAGGAGCTGTTCACCTACCCCAACGAGTTCATCTACTGGAGCATCCAGATCGTCATGTACCCTTACATGACCGGGCTGGTGGCCGGAGCTTTCGTCCTTTCCTCCCTTTATCATGTTTTCGGGCAAAAGGACCTCAAAGAAATCGCCAGGTTTTCCCTGGTTTTCTCCCTGGCTCTGCTGCCGGTGGCGGCCATGCCGCTGCTATTGCACCTGCAGCAGCCGCTAAGGGCCATCCATCCGCTGATGACCCCGCATTTCACTTCGGCGATCAGCGCCTTCGGCATAGTCTTTCTCACCTATGCCCTGATCGTGCTCAGTGAGATCTGGTTTGTTTATCGCGGGCATTTCGTGACCCAGGCAGATCTCCTGGCCGGTTCATCTTCCCTTGGTGACCGGATGAAAAGGGGCGTTTTCAAAGCGCTGGCCATGGGGGCCACCGATCTTAGCCCGGAGGCGATGGCCAAGGACAAAAAGGCAGTGGGGATCATGGCCGGGGTCGGCATTCCGGTGGCTTGTTTCCTGCACGGATACGCCGGCTTCATCTTCGGCTCGGTCAAGGCCAATGCCCTGTGGATGAGCCCGTTGATGCCGGTGATTTTCATCATGAGCGCGGTGGTTTCCGGCATTGCCCTGTGCATGCTTACTTACATCGTGATCATGGAGTACAAGAAGTTCAAGGCGGTGATGGCCAAGGGCCGGGGGGACGAGAGTGTTTTACTGATAAAGGGCGCGGAGATGGAGGTCATCTCCAAGGCCAGCCGTTACCTGATGTCTTTCCTGGTGGCCGCCATCTCCCTGGAGATTCTCGATCTGATCTTCAGGGGCTATACGGCGATGAAATCCTGGGATATCCTGCGCTCGGTCATGTACGGCAAGGATTTTGTCAATATCTTCATCCTGCAGTACGGAATCGGTAACCTTCTCCCCTTTCTCATCCTGATTCTGCCGGGGCGTAACCTGCGCCGGGTGACCGTGGCTACCATCCTGATACTTTTCGGCGTGTTCATGATGCGTTGGAATGTGGTAATCGGCGGCCAGGCTTTCTCCCTGTCTTTCTCAGGATTCATGCACTACCATCTTCCCATTGTCCCCCACAGCCTCGAGACCTTCAAGGAAGGGCTGGGCGGGGCGCTGATGGTGATCGCCACTCCGTATTTGCTTTTTTACTTCATCAATAAATTCGTACCCTCGCTTGGCAGCAGCAAATAGAAGAGACTTAAGACCGCCGGGCACAAAAAAAGCCTGCTCCCCAGACGGGGGGCAGGCTTTTTTGCGATGCGGAGAAAAGGGAATTACTTGTGGCAGGTGGCGCAGGAAACCGGAGCGCCCTTCTCCTTGTGGCAGCCCTGGCATAAGTCGTGGCCCTTCTTCATGTTCCACTTCTTGTCGGCCGGGAATTTGTCGGACTTATGACAGGCGTCGCAATCGTTTTTCCCCTGATGCTTGGCGTGGGGAAAAGTGGCCGGCTTCTTGCCGGCTTCGGTCTTGATGGTGATCTCGGCCGGGCCCTTGTCCGCAGCGGCAAGAGCGGAGCCGGCGATGGCCAGGCTGAAGGCAAAGGCAAAGGCTACGGTACAGATGACGGTTTTCTTCATTTTTTTCTCCCTTGGCAGTTGGTTTACAAAGAACGGGGCGAACCATCCCCCCAGTAACTTCAGTTTTCGTTTTATAAGCCCAGTTTCTAAAGCTTGTCAAGCGGGAAAAATATGCGGGGGAAAGAATATTTCCTCCCTCTCCCGGATTAGGACAATCAACCGCCGCCGTAGCTGTGCAGGCCGGCGAGGAGGAAGTTTACCCCGTAGTAGGTGAACATCACCGAGGCAAAACCGAAGATGGCCAGCCAGGCGATGCGCCGGCCGCCCCAGCCCCTGGTAAAGCGGGCGTGCAGGGTGGCGGCGTAGATGAACCAGGTGATCAGGGACCAGGTTTCCTTCGGGTCCCAGCTCCAGTAGGTCCCCCAGGCCGAGTTGGCCCAGACCGCGCCGGTGATGATCCCGGCGGTCAGCCAGAGAAAGCCGAAGACTAAAGTCTTGTGGATGATTTCCTCGATGGTTCTGGTCTCCGGCAGGGAGGCAAGCAGCGAGGACTCGGATATGCCTTTGCGGTCTTTAAGCAGATACATGATCCCGAAGCCCGAGGCCAGGGCGAAGGCGGCGTAGCCGATGAAGCAGGTGATGACATGGGCGATGAGCCAGTTAGATTGCAGGGCCGGCATCAGAGGCTGGATGTCCGGGTTTTTCAAGCCGGCCAGAATCATGGCCAGAGCCGCGAAGGGCATGGAGAAGGCGCCCAGGGTCCGATTTTTGTATTTGTACTCCATGCCGAGGTAAACCGCGGCAATGGCCCAGGCGAAAAAGACCAGGGACTCGTACATGTTGGAAAGCGGCGCGTAGCCGATCCCCATCTGGTGTGATTCGTACCAGCGCAGGCCGATCCCGGCGGTGTTGAGCAGCAGGGCCGCGGCGGCAAGCAGGGTGGCGAAGGTCCCGCTTTTCTTTGCTCGGAAGACGAAGAGACCGACATAGATGATCGCGGAGAAAAGATAGGCGAAGGTGGTAAGGCCTAAAAGTTGTGAGCTGTTCATGCCTGTTGCTCCTTGGGCTGGTTAAAAGATGGATGCTCGGCAAAGGCTCCGGTCAGGCCGGCAAATTCCTTTTCAAAGGCAAGGCGGTTCTTGCTGCTGACGCCACAGACCATAATCCGGCAACGACCGGGGGCTTCCGCCCGGCTGATATAAACCCATACCCGCCGGTGGGAAAGGAAGAACGCCACATACAGGCCTAAAAGCATCAGGACACAGCCAAGGTAAACGGTCCAGACTCCGGGGTCCTTGGCCACTTGCAGGCCGGTGGCGAACATCTGCCGGCCGGTGATTTCATAGATGCCGGTCGGGCGGGCTATGGTTGCGTTGCCGTTGTTGGCAAGCCAGAACACGCTGGGGTCGCCCTGGCCGTCGAAGAACCAGACCTTCATTTGTTCCACATCGCCCATGCGGCTGCGTATTTGCCGGTTGATAATCCCGAATTCCACCCCGGTTCCTTCCCAGGGGGTTTTCTTGGCGAATGGTATCTGAAATCCCTGCTGCTTGCCGTCGGCTTTGCGGGTGATGCTGATCTTGAAACCCTGCATCGGCTCGTAGCTTGACTGGTAAAAGGTGATTCCTTTGTAATCCAGCGGATCGTTGACCACGATGGGGCGGGTGATGGTTTTGCCGGCAGCCTGGTCGTTCACGGTGAGCACCGAACGATATTCCTTGGGCATTCCGTTGTCGTAGTAGGAAACCGTGAATTCATCACAGCGCAGAGAAAAGCCCAGAGGGATCGCCTTTTTCGTGCCGAACGGAAAGACCTCCTCGGTGGAGGCGCCTTCGGGAATCATGACAAAGGCCTTGTACCCGTTAAGAACGCCGATGATCGCCCCGGCGAAGATGATCAGGATGCTCAAGTGCACCGCGTAAACCCCTAAACGGCTCCAAGGGGCTTTCTGGGCAAAAAGCAAGCGTCCATCCGCTTTGTCCTTGCCGTCGGCTTTCCAACCGTTTTTGTGCATGATGGCGGAAGCCGCCTCGCCAAGGGAGGAGGTGTCGCCGTCGGCCATAAGGACTTGGCGCTGCGGCATTTTCTCCAGACGGTCAACCGGGGTGTCGAGGTTGTCTTGCACCACCACCCGCCATACTCCAGGGAGGCGGTCAATGGTGCAGATGATCAGGTTATTGCAAAACAAAAGGAGCAGGGCGATGAACCACCAGGAACCGTACATCTGGGGGACATCGAGAATCTGGAGAAAGTGGGCGATTCTGGGGCCGAAGGCTTCAATGTAAAACTCCGGCGGTTTGCCTTGGGGGATCAAAGTGCCGATAATGGAGGTGGTGGCCAGGATGAACAGGGTGAAAAGGGCAAGTTTGACCGAGGCGAAAAAACGCCAGACCGGATTGGTTGTTTTTTCCATAACAATGGCCTTTAATTAAAAAAATTAAGGATGATTGCGGCTGTGAGGCGGAACGAGTTTGAAACTCGTTGAGTTCTATACCCGTGCTCATCCCGCACTGTCAATAAGAAATCAAAACTCCGGCCTGCTCCGGCTCATTGCAACCACGACACTGGCGATTCCTGCTTTGTTCCGCTATTTTTTTCTTCCGCCACTCTCCAGGTCGGAAGAAAAAAGAGGACAAAAAAAACTGCCGCTGCAAAAAATCTTGTCAAGGCGACGGAGAAGAGGTATATGTTGGCCTCTTCGGTCAAGGCCGGGTCCGCGAGGGCGCCGGCTTTGGCATCTATAAATAGTCCGCTTCCGCGGTTTGCAAAGGAGTTTCGTCATGGCAAAGAAATGCGCGATTTGTGGTAAAGGCCCCGGCACCGGCAACAATGTCAGCCATGCCAACAACAAGAACAGAAGGCGCTGGCTGCCCAATCTTCAGTCGGTCCGGATGGCGACCTCCGGCGGCAACGGCATGAAGGTGCGGGTCTGCACTCGCTGCATCCGCTCCGGCGCGGTGGTCAAGCCCGCCTGAACGATATATATATCCTGCTAATCAGGCCCCTGTTTCCCTTGGCGGAAACAGGGGCTTTTTCGTAAGCGATCACATGGCACCACATGTTGCGGCGATCGGCCCGGCTCACGTACCTGTCGTACGCATCGCCGTCCCGGTTATAGCTGAGCTGGGCAGCTTGTCTGCCCAAGCGAAACTTATACCCTTTGGGTGCGCCGCAACCTGCGGCACCCTGTGGTCGCTTGTTCAGAGGCTTTTCCCGTTTTTTGCACCCTAAAGGGCGTAAAATCCGGCAAGTTGCTCAACTTAAGCTTTAGCGTACCCTGTGATCGGTTATGTTTCCTCGGTTTCCGTGCTTCAAGCTCTTCTTGCCTCCAGCACCCCGTCGAGCTGTTGCAGGTGCTGAAGGAGGAGCATGAGGTGCTCCCGGCCGTCAACCTCCGCCACGATGACGATCCTGGCCATCCCCCCGCTCGAGGCGGCCGCCTCGAGGCTGATGATGTTGGCGTCGTCATGGCTGATGGCGTTGCTCAGTGCGGCAAGGAATCCCTTCCGGTCCCGGGCGATGACCACGATCTGGGCCCGGTGGCTGGCCTTGATCCCCTCGGCCCATGCCACTTCGATCAATCGTTCCGGATCGGCCGCGGCCAGATTGGGGCAGGAGGCCTTGTGCACGGTGATGCCCCGGCCGGCGGTAATGAAGCCTGCGATTTCGTCGCCCGGCACCGGCAGGCAGCAATTGCTGATCTTGGTGAGAATATTGTCTGATCCCCGCACCAGGATGATGCTCCCCTTGTCCTGCCTTTTTCGCTTTTTCAGGGGCGTAATTTCCGGGCCCAGTTCCTCCGCCTTTTCCTCCCGGATTTCCGGAGGCTGCAATTCGTTGACCACGGTTTGCACCGCAAGTTTACCGGAGCCGACCCGGCGCATGAGGTCGTCAAGGGAGTTACAGGCGAGGTTTTTTAAGAGTTCCTTGATGTGCCCGGTTTTGATCAGCTTTTTCAGGTTGAGATTGTGGCGTTTCAGCTCCCGGTCGCAGATATCCTGGCCAAGTGCCAGATTCTTTTCCCGCTCTTCCTGGTTCAGCCATTGCCTGATCCGGCTCTTGGCCCGGGCGGTTTTCACCAGGGTCAGCCAGGAGCGGCTGGGCTTCTGTCTGGGCGAGGTGATGACCTCGACCCGGTCGCCGTTTTTGAGCTGGGTTTTCAGCGGAGCGATCAGTCCGTTGATTTTCGCTCCGCTGCAACGGTTGCCCACCTCGGTGTGAATGCCGTAGGCAAAGTCAATGGGAGTGCTGCCCTTGGGAAATTCCCGTACCTCGCCGGTGGGAGTCAGGACAAAGATTTCCTCGCCGTAAAGCTCGCCCCTGACCGCGTCGAGGAACTCCTTGGGGTCCTCCAGCTCCTGCATGGTCTGGACCAGTTGCTTCAGCCATTTGAAGAGCTTCACATCCCGGCTGGTGACCGCTTTGCCTTCTTTGTAAGCCCAGTGGGCGGCAATCCCCTCCTTGGCCACTTGATCCATTTCCGCGGTGCGGAGCTGAATCTCCATGAATTCGCCGCGCACCCCGACCACCGAGGTGTGCAGCGACTGATAGCCGTTGCTCTTCGGGGTGCTGATGAAGTCCTTGAAGCGGCCGTCAATGGGGGGCCAGAGGGAATGGATGATCCCCATGGCCTCGTAGCATTCTTTGACCGTGCCGAGGATGATCCGGAAGGCCACCTTGTCGTAAACCTTCTCGAAAGGAATGCCCTGGGCGAGAAGCTTTCTGTGGATGCTGTGGATATGCTTGGGCCGGCCCAGGATTTCGAAGTTGTCGAGCCCGTGCTCCTTGAGCTTTTCCGCAAGCAGGGCTTTGACCTCCTCGACATAGGCCTCCCGATCGGCCAGCGAGCTTTGCAGCTTGTCGGCGATGGCCTGGTAGGCCTCCGGTTCGAGATAGGAGAAAGCCAGATCCTCGAGCTCGCGCTTGAGCCAGTCTATCCCCAGGCGTCCGGCCAGGGGGGCGTAAAGCTCCATGGTTTCCCGTGCGTATTCCAGTTGTTTTTCCTGGGATACGAACCGGAGGGACTGCATGTCGTGGAAGCGGTCGGCGAGTTTGACCAGAAGAACCCGGATATCCGAGGACATGGCCAGGAGGAGCTTCCTGGTGTTTTCCGCCTGCCAGGCCAGCCGGCTGTTGAACTGGACATCGGTGATCCGGGTGGCGCCCTTGACGATGTTCAGCACATCGCCGCCGAACTCGGCCTTGAGTTTTTTTTCGGTTTCCTTTAGGTTTTCCGCCTGCTTGATTACCCCGTGTAGAAGCCCGGCGCATAGGGTGGGGACATCGAGGCGCATCCCGGCCAGGATCCCGGTGACCATCAGGGCGTGCTGGATGAAGGGCATGCCGGAGATCCGGTGCTTGCCCGAGTAGAATTCCTCGGCAAAGGCGTGGGCTTTCTTGAGCAGGGCCAGATTCTCCTCGGGCATGTAGCCCTTGGCGCTGGCAATGATCTCCTCGATGGTCACCTGGGCGCCGCCGGGCGGGTTGGCCTGCGGCGACGCGCTGTTCTCCGGGGGGGCGGCCTGCATGACGCTCGCTCAGCCGGCCGTGATCCCGCCGATGGCGGCAGCGAGATGGGCGGCGGCCTCGGCCAGGGGCAGGGGAGTGGTCTCGCCGGTTGCCCGGGCTCTGATCTCCACCAGGCCCTTCTCGGCAAAGCTCTTCCCCACCATGACCCGGTAGGGGATGCCGAGCAGGTCCGCATCCTTGAACTTGCTCCCCGGCCGTTCGTCACGGTCGTCGAGCAGTACCTCGATCCCGGCTTCGCGCAACTCCCGGTACAGGTTTTCCGCCGCTGCGCTGATTGCCTCGTCCTTGGGGGAGAGATTCAAAAGGATCACCTGCAAGGGCGCGATGGGCAGGGGAAAGATGATCCCGTCCTTGTCATGGTTCTGTTCGATGGCCGCGGCCACGGTCCGGCTGACCCCGATGCCGTAGCAGCCCATGATGAATGGCTGCTCCGCCCCCTCGCTGGTCAGGAAGCTGGCTTTGAGGGCCTCGCTGTACTTGGTGCCCAGCTTGAAGATATGCCCCACCTCGATGCCCCGGGTGAGCTTGAGCCTGCCGCCGCAGGCCGGGCATGGGTCGCTTTCGCTGATCTGGCGCAGGTCGGCCATGGCCGGCAGGGGGAAATCCCGGCCCGGATTGGCATTAAGAAAATGGAAGTTCTTCTCGCCCGCGCCGATGACGAAGTTGTGCATCCGGCCGACCTCCAGATCGGCCACGAGCGGAATCTTGAGGCCGATGGGGCCGAGATAGCCGCTGGGCGCCCCGGTGGCCGCGAAGATCTCCTGGTCTTCGGCCAGGCGGAGATGGTCGCTGTTGATCCCCAAGGCATTGGCGAGCTTTACGCTCTGCACCTCGTGGTCGCCGCGCAACAGCACGGCCACCGGCTTGCCCTCGGCCATGTACACCAGAGTCTTGACCAGGCTTTGCGGGGAGATGCCCAAAAATTCGGTCACCGCCGCCACCTTCTTCTTCCCCGGGGTTTCCACCTTTTCCATGGGCTTGAGCGCCGGAGCGCCATCTGGCTCCCGGGCCGAGCAGCGGGCCTTTTCCAGGTTGGCCGCGTAGTCGCAGTCCTGGCAGATGACGATGGTGTCCTCGCCGGTGTCGGCCAGGACCATGAACTCGTGGGAAAAGCTGCCGCCGATGGTGCCGGTGTCGGCCTCCACCGCCCGGAAGGCCAGGCCGCAGCGGGCGAAGATCCGATGGTAGGCCTCATGCATCTTCCGGTAGGTCGCGTCGGCCCCGGCCTCGTCGGCGTCGAAGCTGTAGCCGTCCTTCATGATGAATTCCCGGCCGCGCATCAGCCCGAAACGGGGCCGGATTTCATCCCGGAATTTAGTCTGAATCTGGTAGAGGTTGATGGGCAGCTCGCGGTAGGAACGGACATTCATCCGCACCAGATCGGTGATTACCTCTTCATGGGTGGGGCCGAGGCAGCTCTCCCGGCCGTGGCGGTCGGTGAAGCGCAGAAGCTCCGGGCCGTATTTCTCCCAGCGCCCCGATTCCTGCCATAGGTCGCCGGGCTGTACCATGGGCAAAAGGAGCTCCTGGGCCCCGGCCCGGTTCATCTCCTCGCGGACGATGCGCTCCACCTTGCGGATGGCGGCAAGCCCCAGGGGCAGGTAGGAATAGACTCCGGAGCTAAGTTTTCTGATGAAACCGGCGCGGAGCAGGAGTCTGTGGCTTATCACCTCGGCCTCGGAAGGGTCTTCCTTGAGGGTGGGGATGAGAAGTTGGGAAAAGCGCATGGTATGAAGGTCCTCCGGTTTTGCTTGGGCGGTTTGAGTCGGAACTCACTTCGTTAAACTAAGATCAGGACGCCCGGCCCCGGGTCATCGCGTCTATTTCCGCAAGGAAGACCTCAAGCAGCCTCTCTTCCGGCACCTTTTTGTACAGCTCTCCTTTTTTGAAGATGATCCCCACCCCGTGGCCGCCGGCCAGGCCGAGATCGGCCTCCCTGGCCTCGCCCGGGCCGTTGACCACGCAGCCCATGACCGCGATTTTCAGCGGGCTGGCGATCTTTTGGATATAGCGCTCCACCTCTTCGGCGATGGCAAATAGATTCACCTGGCAGCGGCCGCAGGTGGGGCAGGAGATGAGCTCCGGGCCCCGCGCGCGGATGTGCAGGCTGCGGAGCAGCTCGTAGGCCACCCTGATTTCCTCCACCGGGTCGCGGGTGAGCGAAATGCGCAAGGTGTCGCCGATCCCCTCGTAGAGCAAAATTCCAAGGGCCACGCTGGATTTGACCGTGCCGGCGATGAGCCCGCCCGCCTCGGTGACCCCGAGGTGCAGGGGATAATCGCACTGGCTTGAAAGAAGCCGGTAGGCTTCCACCGTGTTTATGGCGTCGGAGGATTTGAGTGAGACTTTGATTGCGGAAAAATCCAGCTCCTCGAGCAGGCGGACATTGCGGAGGGCGCTTTCGGCAAGGGCCGCCGGGGTCGGATGCCCGTGGCGCTTCAAGATGTCCTTTTCCACCGAGCCGGAGTTGACCCCCACCCGGATGGGCACCCGGTGGGATTTGGCCGCGGCCACCACCCGGGCGAGTTTTTCGGGTCCGCCCAGATTGCCGGGGTTGATCCGGATGCCTTGGGCCCCGTGCTCCATGGCCGCCACCGCCAGGCGGGCATCGAAATGGATGTCGGCGATGAGCGGGATGGCGATCTGCGCCCGGATGGCCTTGATGGCCTTGGCTGCCTCAAGATCGAGGACCGCCACCCGGATGATTTCACAACCGGCCTCGGCAAGCCTGGTGATCTGGGCCACGGTGGCGGCGACATCCCGGGTGTCGGTGTTGGTCATGGACTGGACGGCGATGGGCGCGCCCCCTCCCACCGGCACCGGCCCGACCATGATCTGTCTGGTTTGTTTGCGGGTAATCATGGGCCGGGATTATAACTGGTTCCAGAGCTTGCCGCACCCTCCTTTTTCGTGGCGTTTCTTTGCTGTTTCTTTGCTTGCCCAAGCTTCATAAGCGGTCTATAATCCGGCCTTCCCGTTTGCCGCCGGTAAATTGCCGGGGACACTAACAGGATGTTGAAAAAAGCCGTCCTGGCTTTTTTCAACCACGCTCCGGCAGAAGTTAATTCTGCCGGAGCTCACAAATTCAACGAGTTAGCACTCGTCAAATTTGGCGATCCATCCTTGGATCGCACACAGGATGTCGAAAAACGAGTTTTTCAACATCCTGCTAAGTGACAGGACGATTTGCATGACGTTATCCAGCGCCAGAAAGAAACAACTGCGCCAGGCGATGGCCAGGTTTAATGAAGCCAGGGTTCTGGTCGTTGGCGATATCATCGTTGACCATTTTATCTGGGGCTCGGTCTCCCGGATTTCTCCGGAAGCGCCGGTGCCGGTGGTGGATGTCACCCACGAGAATCTTCTCCTGGGCGGAGCGGCCAATGTTCTGCACAACATCTATGCCATGGGCGGCGGCGGCGCCCTTTGCGGGCTGATCGGCGCCGATGCCATGGGCGATCATCTTCTGAGCCTGCTGGCGGAATTGGGTTCGCCCACCGCCGGGATTATCCGCAGCCCCAACCGGCCCACCACCCTGAAAACCAGAATCGTGGCCCAGCACCAGCAGGTGGTGCGCTTCGATCGCGAGAAAACCGGGGCGCCCGGCCCGGAGCGGCAGGCTGAATTTTGCCGCTTTCTCGATGACAACCTGGATGGTTTCGACGCGGTTATCGTCTCCGATTACCATAAGGGGATGGTCAACCAGGGCTTCATGACCCACCTGGGCGAACGGGTAAGGAAGCGCGGCTTGCCCATGATCGTTGATCCCAAGCCCCACAATCCGGAGCGGTTCCGCGGGGCCGGCATCATCACCCCCAATCTGCACGAGGCCGAGCGCATGGCCGGGATGGCGATTAAAAACGAGGAAGATCTGCTCGCCGCGTCCCGGTATCTTCAGGGAAAACTCGATTGCGGCGCGGTCCTCATCACCAGGGGAGAGGCCGGCATGGCTCTGTACGAGAAGGGCAAGCCGCTGTTCACCATTCCGACCATGGCCAGGGAGGTTTATGATGTCACCGGGGCCGGGGACACGGTGATCGCCACCCTGGCCATGGGCCTGGCCGTTGGTCTGTCCGCGCCTGAAGCCGCGACCCTGGCCAACTTCGCCGCCGGGATCGTGGTGGCCAAGCTGGGCACCGCCACCGCCTCCACCGCCGAGCTGATCGAGGCCATCGCATGAAAAGACCATTGAGCATGACCGGCTACGGCCGGGGCGAGGTTGCCGGCCCGGGCGGCTGGATCGTGGAGGTCCGTTCGGTCAACCACAAGTTTTTCGACCCGGCGGTCAAGATGCCCCGTAAGTATCTCGGCCTCGAAGAGCGGATCAAAAAAGAGGTCAACGCCTTTTATAGCCGGGGCCATGTGGATATTTACATCACTCCCGGCCCGGAGGCGGGCTCCGATCTGCGTCTGTCCGCCGACCTGGCTCTGGCCCGCGATTATCATCAGTGCCTGGAGGGTATCCGCCGGGAGCTCGATCTTGCCGAGCCGGTAAGTTTAAGCCTTCTGCTGAACTGCAAGGAAATCATCGTTGCCCAAGAAAAGGAAGAAGACCTGGAGACGATCTGGCCGCTGATGGCCCAGGCCTTGACCCAGGCGCTGCATGGCGCCGCGGACATGCGGGCCCGGGAAGGCCGGGCTTTGAAGGATGAGCTTGGGCAACGGCTCGCCGCCTTTGCCGCCACGGTGGCCGGGATCGAAAAAGAGATTCCGGCCCTGGTCCAGCGCCGGGGCGAGAAGCTTAAAGAACGGCTTTCGGCCCTGCTTGCCGGGGTGGACCTCGACCAGGTTCGCCTGGCCCAGGAAGTGGCGATCATGGCCGACAAGGCTGATGTCACCGAAGAACTGGTCCGGCTCAAGAGCCACATCAGCCAGTTCGCCTCCCTGCTCGAAACGGACGAACCGGCGGGCCGCAGGCTCGATTTTCTTCTTCAGGAATTCTTGCGGGAAATCAACACCCTGGCTTCGAAGATCAGCGACGCGGCCACCGCCCACCTCAGCGTGGAGCTCAAGACCGAGGTGGAAAAGCTGAAAGAACAAGTGCAGAACATCGAGTAGGAGAGATATGCCCGATCAAAGAATGATCAATGTCGGGTTTGGCAACGCGGTCCTCGCCTCGCGGGTCCTGGCGGTGGTGAACCCCAAATCCTCGCCGATGAAAAAGCTCCGCGAGGAGGCCAAGGAACAGAAGCGGCTCATTGATGTCACCGAGGGCCGGCGAACCCGCTCGATCATCATCCTCGACAGCAACCATGTGATCCTCTCCGCGATCCAGCCCGAAACCATCACCCTGCGTTTTGTCAGCTCCCACGAGCGCCGCGACGACGAACCCCAGGAAAAGGCGGGCAAATGAGCCAGGGAAAATTGTTCATTATTTCCGCCCCGTCCGGGGCCGGCAAATCCACCCTTCTCAAGGAGCTGTTCGTTTCGCTGCCCGGGCTGGCCTTTTCCGTGTCCCATGCCACCAGGGCGCCGCGGGCCGGCGAAGTTGACGGCCGGGATTATCATTTCGTGGATCGGCCTTCCTTTGAAAAGATGCGGGATCAGGGGGCCTTTCTTGAATGGGCCGAGGTGCACGGTAATCTGTACGGCACCAGCGCCAGGGGCATCGAAGCCCAGCAGGCCGCGGGCCTTGATGTCTTCCTCGATATTGACGTGCAGGGGGCCAGGCAGCTCAGAGAACTTGCCTATCCCGGCGCGGTCTTCCTGTTCATCGCCCCACCCTCCTGGGAGGAGTTGGAGAAAAGGCTTTCCGGCCGGGGGACCGACTCCGAGGAAACCGTGCGTTTAAGGCTGAACAATGCGCGAAGGGAGATGGAGGCGGCCGGTCATTACGATTATCTGATCGTTAACGACCGGCTCGAGGAGGCGGTTGACACCATGCGGGCGGTGGTTATTGCCGAACGCTGCCGCTCCCGCCGCCGGGCGGATGGCTCCGCCCTCGATATGACCGCCCTGGAGACCGGATGAAGGACGACGGCGCGGAAGGCGGTGAACTCATCCGGGGCATCCATCCGGTTTTGGAGATGCTCAAACTCCAGCCGAAAAAGCTGCGTGAGGTGCTGATCCAGCAGGGCAGGGCCGGGGGCCGGATCGAGGAGATTGTTACCCTGGCCCGCGCACAGGGGGTCAAGGTGCGTTTTCTGGCCGGGCCTCGTTTCCCCGGCTCTGCGGACAAGGCCCACCAGGGGGTGCTGGCGAGTATCGCCCCGGTGGACACGCTCAGCCTTGCCGAGCTGCTGGCGGTTGCCGGCAACGAAGCGCAGCCGCTGCTCGTGGCCCTCGATTCCATCCAGGATCCGCATAACCTGGGGGCCATCATCCGCACCGCAGCCGCGGCCGGAGCCTCCGGCCTCATCCTCCCCCGGGACCGTTCCGCGCCGGTCAACGCCACCGCGGCCAAGGCGGCGGCCGGGGCTTTGGCTCATCTGCCCATCTGTCTGGTGACCAATCTGGCCGGCGCCCTCGAAACCGTGAAAGAAAAGGGCTTCTGGGTGTACGGCGCAGCGGGCGAAGCCAAGCGCGGCCTGTATGAAACCGGCTTTTCCGGCCCGGTTTGTCTGGTGATCGGCGGCGAGGGCAAGGGTTTGCGCCGCCTGATCCGCGAGCAATGCGACGAACTGGTTTCCATCCCCATGGCCGGCAGCCTAAACTCGCTTAACGCCTCGGTGGCCGCCGGGGTGATCCTCTTCGAGATCGTCCGTCAACGGCAGGCTTGCCGCTGAATCTTCCCCGAATTCGTGAGCGTTCGAGCAGGGTATATAAGGTTCAAGGTACGATGAGTTGTGTCTCCCTTTAGCCTTGCTCCTTTAGCCTTGCGCCTATTTTTCCCAACGAAATTCATATCCGTAAAGTACAGCCGGCAATAAGCCGTCACGGATTCAGGTTTTTGTTTGCCTTGCCGAACAGCTCGGCAAAGGTGGCCATGGGCCGGGCCTCTTTTTTCTTTTCCGCCAGATACTGGCGGAAATCCCCGCCGGCATCATCAATTTCTCCGGCCTTGCCTTTCTTGCCCGCCGTAGGCTTGCCCACGGCCTCTTCCGTTTGCGCCCCGGCCGGCCTTGGCAGGGAGAGGGATATCCGCCGTTTTTCTTCATCCACGCTGTCAATCTTCACTTCCAGGGCCTGGCCTGCTTCCACCGCCTCGCGGGGGTGCTTGATCCTTTGCCCGGCCCCGAGCTTCGAGACATGGACCAGGCCGTCAATCCCCGGGGCCAGCTCGACAAAGGCCCCGAAATCGGTGAGGCGGACCACCTTGCCGGTGAGCACGCTTCCCGGCGCGAACAGGCCGGCGGCCCCATGCCAGGGATCGGGCAGGGTGTCCTTGAGGCTGAAGGAGAAGCGCTCCTTGTCCCAATCAAGCTTGGCCACCGCCACCGTCACTTCCTGGCCCACGGTCAGACGCTCGTGAATGTCCTCGACCTTGCCCCAGGCGATCTCCGAGGCCGGGATCAGCCCTTCGATCCCGCCGATGTCCACAAAAGCCCCGAAATCGCGGAGGGCGGTGATCACCCCGCGCACGGTCTGGCCCACGGCCAGGGTTTTCTTGAGTTCCTCCCGCTGCCGGGCTCTCTCCTCTTCGATGAGCGCCCGGCGGGAGACCACGATGTTTCTGCCGTGCTCGGCGAACTTGGTGATCCGGAAGGCGAACTTTTTGCCGAGGTATTCCTCGGCGTTTTCGCTCCGCCGGGCATCAATCTGGGAAAAGGGGCAGAAGGCCCGGACATTGCCGGAGAAGCGCACCTCGAAGCCGCCCTTGGTCTCGGCCGCCACCAGGCCCTCCACCGGGATGCCGCTCCGGCAGGCTTCATCGAGATGCCCGGCCAGGGCCGCGCCGCTCACCCTGCTGGTGAAAAGGCGCTCGTTGTTTCTGGCGGAGAGGAAATAAACCTGCACCCGGTCGCCCTCGGCCACCAGCAGGTTGCCCTCCTGGTCGCAGAACTCGTTTTTCGCCACCGCCCCCTCGCTTTTTTCGCCCAGATCAATGAATATCCAGTCGCCGCCGAGCCGGACCACGGTGGCCTCGACCCTCTGGCCGGGACGCAGTTGTTCCCGGGCCGCGGCCGGGGCGCTTTCGGCAAACATCTCGGCAAAACTTTTTTCTTCGCTCATGGTCGTTATCCTTATTGTTTTTGCCACATTGTTTTATGCCACGAAATCCACGAAAGGACACGAAAGGTTATGAATGACCGATTCGGGCATGTGCCGGTTTGCTTGACCGTAGGTATCTTGCCCCAAGTTGTTTAATTACCAACGCTTGCCGGTCCGCGCGAGTCTCCCCGCAAGCCTCGGGAGCCAGGCTGGCCTGCAAGTATAAACCTTTCGTGTTCTTTCGTGGATTTCGTGGCTAATTTAATCTTTCCCGATGGGTGAGCCCACCTCCACCATCTCCACCTCCCTGGTCTCGCACTGGAGGATGCAGAAGCCCGGCTGGCCATCCTTGCCCAAAAGCTCGCCCGGGTTGATCAGCAGACAGGCGCCGATTTCTTCCACCTGGCGGCGATGGTTGTGGCCACAGCAGACCACATCGAACAAACCCTGGCAGGCCAGGCCCCTGGCCATCTGCGGATAGTGGGTGAAGGCGATCTTGAGCCCCCCGGCCTCCACCGCGCCCAGAACCCCATGATGGCTGAGGCTCGGGAACTTGAGCCCGCAGGCCTGGGAGATGACATGCTGGTCGCCCGGGTTGTTGCCGTAAACCAGATGCCCGGCCCCGGAAAAGCGGGCCAGCTCGTCGAGCATGAAGGGCGAGATCAGATCGCCGCAATGGATGAGCATGCTAACGCTGTAAGCGTTGCAGTATTTCACCGCGGCCCGCAGGTTGACGATGTGGTCGTGGGTGTCGGAGAGGATCGCTATTCGCATGTTATTTTTGCCACGAAATCCACGAAAGAACACGAAAGGTTTATACTTGCAGGCCAGCCCGGCTTTTGCGGCTGTCGGGGAGACCTCGTGCTGGCCCGCGAGTATCTTCAGCAACTCCAACAAGCTAAGGCAACTCAACTTTCTTAGTTGCGATTTGTTGTGTAATTATAAACGATTACACCCTGCTGGCATAAGTCTCGTTTGCACCCTGAAGGGCATAAAATCCGGCAAGCTGCTCAACTTAAGCTTTATACTTGATGATCGTGAATGACTCGTCATGCCGGACTTGATCCGGCATCCAGAGATACAGGATTCGTCGAGTTCCGGGTCTGGATTTCGGCTTCCGCCGGAATCCAGACCTCCCGGACAGCTATGCAATAGCAATAAATACATGATGTTATGCCAATTCAGAAAGTTGAGTAAGGCAAGATGTTGCCGCTCATGCTGGCCGACAAATAAGCATGGGCGAGACTAAGCAAAACTTTCGTGCGTTTTCGTGGATTTCGTGGCTAATCTTCTTTATTCCAGCAGTTCCGCCAGCGCCTTGAGAAAGAGCGCGTTTTTTTCTTCGTCTTTCAGCGACACTCGGAAGTAATCCGGGCCGAGGCCGGGAAAGTTGGCGCAATCGCGGATCATGATCCGCCGGGCCAGCAGGGCCTCCCTTAAACCGGCTGCGGTTTTGCCGCCACCAAGCCGGCAGAGGATAAAATTGGTCTCGCCCGCCACCACCGTAACCTCTGGGATTGCGGCCAAGGCTGCGGCGAAGCCGGGCCGGACCCGGGCGACAAATTCTCGCACCTTACGGGCATAATCCTCTCCATGGCGGAGGAGGAATTCTCCCGCTACCTGGGCCGGGCGGTTCACCCCCCAGGGACGGCGCCGGGCCGCGAACCCGGAGAGCCTTTCCCCTGCGGCCACGAGAAAGCCCAGGCGCAGGCCGGGAATACCATAAATCTTTGAAAAGGAACAGAGGAGAAAAAGGTTGCCCGGCAGGGGGAAATCGGCCAGGGACGGCCCGCTTACAAAGGGCAGGTACGACTCGTCCACGAGGAAATCCGTGTCCGGGTGGCGGATGATGAACTCACGCAGGGTTCCGCACGGGCTCAACCTGCCGGTGGGATTGTTGGGGTTGCAGAGAAAGAGCAGTTCGCCCCCGCCAAGGGCGGCGGAAAGTCGCTTGAGGTCCAGGGCGAAATCATCCTCGGGCTTGAGGAAGAAAAATTCCGGGTCTAGCCCGGCTCCGTGCCCGGCCGGGAGATAATCGCCATAAGTGGGGGCTACGATCAGGGCCCGCTTTGGCCTGATCGCCTCCGGCACCGCGTGGATGAACTCGGTGGTGCCGTTGCCGGCCATTACTTCTGCCGGGGCCAGGCCGTGCTTTTCGGCAAAAAGGGTGGTCAGGGTCTCGCTGCCGTCCTCGGGCAGAAAGGCGATTTCGTCAAGCCGCGCCGCCAGCTCCTCCCCAAGACCCGGCACCGGCCCCAGGGGGGTGAGGTTGCTGCTCAGGTCAATGAGCTCGTCAACCCGGCAACCAAGCCGCCGGGCCATGGCAAGGATATCACCGCCATGGGCGCCCTGGCTTAACAAGCGGTCACGGGGCGCCGCATCTTGCGGCGATCGGTCCGGCTCGCGTACCTGGTGTACGCTTCGCCGTCCCGCTTGCCGCAACCTGCGGCACCCCGTGGCCGCTTGCCCCGTGGATTTCTTTGTTTTGTGGATACCGGTTACCTTCTTTTCCCCGCTCATCCCCGCTACCCCTTGAGCCGCAGGGGCAATCCCGCGGCCACGAACACCACCTGAGCGCAGGCCGCCGCCATCTGCTGATTGCTCCAGCCGGCCAGATCGCGGAAGCGGCGGCCCAGGGGATATTCGGGCACGATGCCCAGCCCCACCTCGTTGGCCACCAGAACCACCGAGGCGGAAAGCCCGGCCACGGTTTCGGCCAGGCGGCGCACTTCCTCCTCGATCTTTTGGTCGGCGAAGTCCTGCATCATCATGTTGGCAAGCCACATGGTCAGGCAATCAACCAAAAAAACCTCCGAGCCGGTTTCGTTCGCGGCCAGAAGCCCGGCCAGCGCGAGCGGCTCCTCCACGGTCAGCCAGCCCAGGCCCCGGCTCTGCCGGTGCAGCTCGATCCGGCGGAGCATCTCGGCGTCGTCCCCTGAGCTTAAGGTGGCGACAAAAACCTTGTCGGTGAAGTGGTCGCTCACCCATTGCTCGGCATAACGGCTCTTGCCGCTCCGGCAGCCGCCAAGGACAAGTTTTTTAACCGTAGCCTGTTGCAGGCGGTTTTTCATCTATCGCTTCCTTCTTTCTATCTTCTGTCTTCTGTCCTTTGAACCCCACACCGCCAAGGCAAGGTACCTTGTCCCCTGGGCGAATAGCAATCGTTTTGCCGCAAGCTCCGCGAGAAAGGCGGCGATTTTTCCCTCCCCCGGCTTGGGGAAGCGGCGGACAAGCTCGGCAAGCCCCACCGGCTCATCGCAGGCAAGATAAATCTCGCGGGAGAGGCCGCGCAGACGGTGATGCAGGACGGTCCGGCCGGGAAGCTCCTGGCGGATGAGCAAGAAATCCCCCCCGTCCCGGAAGGAAAGTGGAGGGTAAAGATGGGCCGGGGCGGGGCGGGCGCGGTGAAACTCCTGCCAGGCCCGAATTTTTTCCCCCACCGGCTGCCAGAGCCGGCGCTGCCTGGCCCGGTCTCCCCGGTAATCAGCGATGAGCAGGGCGAGCCCCGGCAGGATTTTTTGGGGGAAGAGCTTGCGGTTGTATGGGTGGGGGCAGAGGGCGCGGATGCCGTAGTCTTCCGGCTGTCTGGCCACCGGCGAGCCGTGCCCGAGAAAGAAACTCGCGGCGGCAAGGGGGGTAAAGGGCAGGACGAAATCGAGGTTGGCCATGGTCTCGGTCACCTCTTCAAAGGTGGAGCCGGGGAAGCAGGTGATTAGATTGCCGTCCAGGCGGATGCCGAGAGCCAGGCTCTCCTTCATCAGGGCCAGGTTGTCCATGACCGTGGCCCCTTTGTTCATCCGGGCAAGGAGGCTTTGGCTCAGGGCCTCGATCCCGGCCTGGACGCTGGTCAGCCCCCCTTGGCGGTAAAGGGCCAGGTCCGGGCGTTGATTGATCCTTAGCTCGGCGAAAAAGCGGTAATCCCTCCCGCTATCGGCCATTCGGGCAAAAAAGGGGCCAGCCTCCCCTGGCGGCAGGGCATTGTCGCTGAAGCAAAAATCAAGAGAGCCGTATCGGGCCGCGAGCCCTTCCACCTCGGCGGCCATCCGGGCCGCGCTCTTGCCCCGGTAGCCCTGCCACTGGAGGTTCAGGTTGCAGAAGGCGCATTTCCCCCACCAGCAGCCCCGGGAAAACTCCACCGGCAGCTCGGGCACGAAGGGCTCGCCGGAAAACTCCCGGTCAAGCTCGGCGAAATAGTCGTCGTAATCCGGGGCGGGCAGTTCGTCGAGCCTGGCAATCTGGCCGCCGGTCAGCCTGCCGGGCGACTCCTTCTTCTCCCGGCATAAAATCTGGGGGGGCAGGGGAAGGGGCTCTCCGGCAAGATGGCGGACCAAGGCGGCCAGAGGCAGCTCGCCTTCGCCGTGGATCACGAAATCGAGCCAAGGAAAGGTGGCAAGGAGCGAGGCCCCGAGTTCGGCCACGCAGGAAGAGCCGCCGAAAACGATGGGCAGCCCGGGGTGCAGGGCCTTGATCCTTTGCGCGGCAAGGAGGGAAGCGGCAAGCTGGTTGAAACAGACCGAGAAACCGGCCAGGCCTAAATCCTGCCAATCTTGCTCATCGAGCCAGCGGTCAAGATGGGCCGCGATTTTGTCCTGGATCTCGTCCGGGGCGAGATGGTGGGCCGCCGGGATTCTTCTGAGCCTCTGGCCAAGAAAGCCCCGCAGACCCTCCTGCTGCTCCGGAAAAAGCAGCCCGGCATAAAGCCCTTCGCACAGCCAGGGATCGAGGGAGATCGCCCGGTACAGCTCCGGGCCAAGCTCCCGGGCCAGGCCCAGATAGGGATGCAGCCCGGAAACCGCCACGCCCGGCAGCTCCCGGGCCAGATAGCTCTTCAGCGCCCCAAGCTGGATGGAGGGCCGGTTGCACAAAGCCCAGGGCATTGAGACCAGGGCGAGGTAAAACGGAGAGTGAGCCGCCATTCCTACTGCTCGATGATCTCCGTGCCGGGCGGCGGGGTAAAGCGGAAGAGCTCGGGACTCACCGGCTCGTTTCTTTTGAGGTTGCTGAAGGCAAGATCGGTGACGCTGCCGAAATGGTCCACGATTTCAAGACGGCTGATCATGAACGAGTCGTCGAGCCAGACATGGAGGTGGGCAACCTGGGGATGCTGGGCCTTGGGCGCGAGCTTGACCACTTTTTCCCTCTGGCCCACCGGCCGGTCCGGGGGCAGGGCGTTGAAGTCGCGGACGATATTGCCGGAGCCGGTGAAAAAGGCATAGGTGACATCGGAGTTCAGGTACTGGGAAACCGGCTGGACCATCATCTGCCGGCTGCTTGGCAAATACATGAGAAATTTATTGCCGTCACTAACCAGGACCTGCTTTTCCGGGGTCTGATAATCCCAACGGATCCGGCCCGGCTTGGCGATGACCAGCCTGCCGTTGCCGAGCCGCTTGCGGGAAGTGGAGGGAAGCGTGGTGGTCTGCTTGAAGTCCGCGCTCATGGTTTTGGTCTCTTCGTAGCGGGCCTGAAGCTTTTGCGCCAGTTCCTGGGGAGAGAGGGCCGCGGCCAGGGCCGGAAAGAGGGCAATGGTCAAAAGCCCGCAAAAGGCGGCAACAAATCGGGATGACATTGCAAAAACTCCTTGGTTCGATTGATTATTAGGCGGGGTGGCCGGTTTCCAGGCGCACTTTTTCCAGGGTGATGGGCCGGCCGAAGACCTTTTTCGCGGTGTCCTGGGCCGCTTCGGTGACATCGGAGACAAAATAGCGGTGCTCGCCATTCTTTTCCAGTTGCTCCGCGGCGGCCGGGTTCTCCTCCAGATAGGCGGCCAGGCTCTCGGCCACCGCCTCGGAGGAATCAACGATCTTCACCCTTTTCCCGATCCGGGGCTGAATAAGCTCCTTGAGCAGGGGGTAATGGGTGCAGCCCAGGATTAGGGTATCCACCTGCTTGAGCTTGAGGGGCTGAAGATAGCGGCGGAGGATCATCTTGGTTTCCCGCCGGTTGAACCAGCCCTCCTCGACCAGGGGAACGAGCAGGGGGCAGGCCTGGGAATGGACCACGAATTCCGGCCGCTTAGCGAGGATTTTCTTTTCGTACACCCCGCTTCTGATTGTGGCCCTGGTGCCGACGACCCCGATCCGGCCGCTCCGGCTTGCCTCGATGGCCCTGCCCACCGCCGGGCTGATCACTTCAAAGATCGGCACCGGGAACTCCCGGGCCAGGATTTCCGAGGCGACGCTGGCCGCGGTGTTGCAGGCGATGATGATGATCTTCGCCCCTTGGGCCAACAAAAAGGCGGTGTTCTGCCGGGCATAGGCGATGATGGTTTCCTGGCTTTTCGAGCCGTACGGGGTCCGGGCCAGGTCGCCGAAGTAGGCGAGCCGGTACTGGGGGAGGCGTTGTTCCACGGCCCGGGCCACGGTCATCCCGCCCACCCCGGAATCGAAGACCCCGATCATGATCCCTGCTTCGTGGCGTTTTTCTTCGCGGCGGCTTTGGCTTTCTTCTGCCGGCCGGCAATGACCTTGCGCAGCTTCTCGGGTAGGCCGCGCTCCTTGGCTGCTTTCCGGCGCTGTTCGGAAAGGGATTTGGCGCAAAGGGGCTGACGCAGGGGCAGGCCCCACTTGACCCGGTATTCCCGGCCGCTCAAGCCATGTGACTTGAGATGCTTGGGGGAGAGGGTCCGGAAATCCTGGCCGCATTCCAGGCAGGTGATTTTGTTTTTCTGGATGGATTTCGCCGGGTTGAGTTCCGGGCCGGGCGCGGCCGCTTCCTCGCCGCCGGCCTGCATCTTTGCCTCTCCGGATTGCATGGCCTGAAGGACACAAAAGGTTGATTGCAGGGCCTGCGCCACCTCCTCGCTGTTCATGGGCCGGGCTCCGCACTGGGCCTGAACCAGGTCCGCCGCCATTTCAACCAGACTTTTTCCCATCGCCTGAATCTCCTTATCCTTTTTGAGTTTTCCCTGAATCCGTGAGCGTCCGATAAGGGCGCATTCGCTGCGTTGGCAACTCGTTGATATACCATTAGTATAATCAACATCGTCGCCGTCTTGCGCCTGCACCCTTCTCGAACGCTCACGGATTCAGGTTTTCCTTTTCCGCCGGGCTTGCTTGCCGCCAGCCCGGCGCTCCACGAGGTAATTGCTGCCTTCCAGCTTTTTCACGCAATGCTTGAGTTGGGAAGCCACCGAAGAAACCTCGCCGTAGTGGCTGTATCTCCCGTCTCCGGTTGGCACCGCCGCAATGGACAGGCTCAGGAGCCCGAACCGGGTTTCGCGGCCCTGGCGGTCCTCGCCGATAAAGCCTTCAGCCGCGATGTCGGCGGCATCGAGAAACATGTTCCGCACCAGCTCGAAATTGGCGAGGATTTTTTTGCAAACCTGTTCGACCATCTCTTCCCTGACGATGAAGACAAAGTCATCCCCGCCGATGTGCCCGACAAAACCGTCTTTCTTCCCAAGCTCCTCCACCGCGTTGACCAGCAGCCTGGCCACCATCAGGATCACTTCGTCCCCGCGGGAAAAGCCGTAGCGGTCGTTATATGGTTTGAAATTGTCAATGTCCACATAACAGACGGCATAGCCATCCGCAAGCTCGAGTACCCGCTGGATGGCCCGGATAATCGAGGTGTTGCCGGGAAGCCTGCTCAAGGGATTGTTGTCAAAGGCCCGGATCATCCTGGATTCGGCCAGACGGATGCGGGTCAGCAGGGTTTGCGGGGTAAAGGGCCTGGTCAGGAGATCGTCAACCTGATAAATTCCCCAGTCGAGTTCCGTCTGAAGTTGGCTTTCATCCAGCACCAGGAGGATGGGGATATTGGCTTTCTGCAGGCAGGCCTTTACCGCCCGGATGAGTTCGATGTCGCCGTTGCCGCCGGAAAAGCCTTTTTCGGCGATGAGCAGGTCGGGCGGGTCTTCCAGAACCTGGGCCAGGGCATGATGCAGATCGGCGCACTGTTTCAGGCTGTAGCCCCGGGCCTCGAGGAGCAGGCGATGCTCCGGGCCGGGAAGCGCGTTGTCTCCGGCGATCAGGATTCTGTTCATTACGCCCCCGTGGCGGTCGGGCAGAAAGGCTGGCCGTTCATGCCGGTCCGCTCGCCTCGTTCTGAATATCGAGGCTGAATCCCTTGACTTCCCAGAGCTTTTCCTCGATCTCGGCAAGCAGCGGATCAATGTCGGCCGGGGTAAGGGCGAGCATCTTCCAGGCCCGGTTGTTCAAGGGAGGCACCCATATATCTCCGGCATGCCCGTAACCCAAGGCCCGGATCAGGATATTGCCGAAATGGACGATGGCGCTGGCCAGTCGCTCGTCCTTGGCCGACAGGGGATCATGATGGCAGGTGATGGGCTCAATCAGCTTGTTGGGCAGGTTCCAGCTCCTCGCCAGCCAGCTGCCCACCTCGGCGTGATCGAGCCCCAGGATCTCCTGCTCCGCCTCCAGACGGGAAATCTGCTTTTCCTGGGCCATGGCGGTGATCGTTTCATATTCCCTGGGCAGCTCCATTTTGATCGCCACCTTGCCGATATCGTGGATGAGCCCGGCGGTGCTGATTTCTTCCGGGTCCTTGACGCCAAGGTGCCGGGCCAGGACATTGCAGGCCACGGCGCAGCCCAGGGAATGTTCCCAGAGCTCCACGTCCTGTGATTCCATGACCTCGAAGATCGAGGCGCTGATGATCAGGCTTTTGATGACGTTGAAGCCCAAAAGAACGATGGCGCTGTTCAGTGAGCTGATCCGCTGGGGAAAGCCGTAAAAGGCCGAATTGACCAGCTTGAGCAGCTTGCTGGCCAGAATGTGATCCTTGCTGATCACCCGGCCCATCTGCTCGGTGGTGGTTTCCGGGTTTTCCGCCATCTTGGAAAGCTTGGCCACTACCCCCGGCAGGGTGGGCAGGCTCTTGATCTCCCGGAGGACCTTTCTGAACTGGGCCCGTTTTTTTTCGTCCATTATGCACTCCGCGCCGCGGCTATTCTGGCCTGGATCCGTTTTTTCAGGTACATGAGCGGGGCAATGTCCTCGACCCGTTTGAAGCGCAGGTCAACCTCGTGGAGTTCCTCGGCCAGGGTTTTTTCCCCTTCGATATGCACCGGGTGTCCTTCCACGGTGATATCAACCACCTCCATGTCGGCGAGACGACGGAGCAGATTTTCGCTGAGCGCGGTCCCGGCCCCGCAAAGAACCATGCCGTCCTGATTGATTATTTCCCTGGCCAGGACCATGCCTGGCGCGGCTTGTCCCAGAAGTATTCTTTGCATTGTGATTCCCCTCGAATTCTCCGCCCGCCTCCGGCCCAGGAAAACGGCCAGGGAAAGGCAACGGGTTGACAGATGAGCCATCCAGCATTATTTATACCGCATTTCCGGCAAATGGCCATACCGGAAATAGCGCAACCATCCGTAAATCCGGAAAAACAGTGAACCCCCGCGGCCGGGCTGACAGCCGGCCGCAAGCAAGCGCAAGGGAGAAGAAGCATGCCCATTTACGAATATCAGTGCCAGGCCTGCGAGGACATCATCGAGGCCCAGCAGAGTCTGAGCGACAAACCTCTCACCACCTGCCCGGCTTGTGCCGGTACGCTGAAAAAAATTATCTCGCAGAGTTCGTTCCAGCTCAAGGGCGGCGGTTGGTATTCCGACGGCTACAGCAGCAGCGGTTCCGCCTGCAAGGCCGAATCGGCCCCGGCGGCCTGCCAGTCCGGCGGGGGCTGCGGCTGCAAGTGCGGTTGAGCCCGATTACCTGCGGGGGTGCCTGGTAATCAAGACCATGGCATCCCCGTAGCTGTAGAAGCGGTATCCTCTTTTCACCGCCTCCTCATAGGCGGCAAGAATCCTCTCCCGGCCAGCCAGGGCGCTCACCAGAAACAGCAGCGATGATCCCGGCAGGTGGAAGTTGGTGATCAGATTGTCCACCACCCTGAAGCGATAGCCGGGATAGAGGTACAGTTCACAGGGGCCGCGGCTTGTCCGCACCTTTCCCGCCTGATCGGCGGCCGCTTCCAATGCCCGCACCGAAGTGGTGCCCACTGCCCAGATCCGTCCTCCCGCGGCCTTTGTTTCGTTGACCAGCCCGGCGGTCTCTGCGTTGACTTCAAGATACTCGGCGTGGATCGCGTGTTCCCTGATGTCTTTGCTGCGCACCGGGGCAAAGGTGCCGTAGCCCACATGCAGGGTAACGGTGGCGATCTTCACCCCCAGCTCCCTGATTTTGTCCAGCAGCTCCGGGGTGAAATGGAGTCCGGCCGTGGGCGCGGCCACCGCTCCGGGTTGGGCGGCATAGACCGTCTGGTAACGCTGCCGGTCTTCCTCGTTTTCTTCTCCCTCCCGGCGGATATACGGCGGCAGCGGCATTCGGCCGTGGCTTTCCAGAAGCCTTGCCAGCTCGCCCCGGTATCGCAATATCACCCGCACCTTGCCGCCGGGCAAGAGTTCGCGCACTTCTCCCTGTAAATCTTCCGCGAAAATGAGCCGGCTGCCCGGCTTCGGCCGCTTGGCGCTTTTGGCGAGTCCCAGGGCCTCGGCCTGTCGCCAGCCCTCGCTTTCTTTCCCGGCTTTCCCGCTTCCGGCCGGATACTCGAGGATCAAAAGCTCCACCTTGCCGCCGCTTTCTTTTTTGCCCAACAGCCGGGCGGGAAAGACTCTGGTATCGTTGATCACCAGGAGATCGCCGGGGGCGAAATAATCGCCAAGCCCGGTAAACTGCCGGTGGCTAAGGGCGTCGCTTGCGCAGTCCAGCACCAGCAGCCGGGAGGCATCCCGCCGGGCCGCGGGATGCTGGGCGATATTTTCTTCCGGCAAGGCGAAATCGTAGGAAGAAAGGAGAAAGTCGGCGGGGTCGGGAGGGTTCATCTGCCTGGCTGGAAAAAGTTAAGGAAAGGGAGCATTCAGGGGACAAGCCCGCTTCGCTGGCCAAGCCAGCAAAGAAACAGGCCAAGGATCAGGGCGAAAAGCCCGCTCGCCCGCAACCCCCCGGCCGGCATCAGGCTAAGCCGGGCCAGCCAGCGGCGCATGGCCTCGGGGAAGAGGACATAGGGAATCGCCTCGAAGACGAAAAGCAAACCAAGCACGGAGACAATAAATTTCATGGCCGGCAACCTACCAGGCAGCCGCTGTTTTTTCAAGGGCGCAAGGAAGCGAAAGAAGAGCTTTTCAGGCATTAAGGGAGCGGCGGCCCCGGCCGGGAAGCAAGGGCCGCCGGATTAAATCGGCAGGCAACGGTCAATCAACCGCCACGCACTTGCCCTGTTCGCATTCAACATCGGCAACCAGGAAGCGGCTCTTGATTCCCGTCTTGTCCAGGGCCGCCTTGGCCATCTCCGCCCGGGCTCCGGTGGTGCAGTGGATCAGCAGTTCCTTGTCCCTGGGCAATTCCGCGATCCGTTTTTCGAGCTCGTCAAGGGGGATGGCCAAGGAATTGGGGAAGGTGCCGGTCTGGACTTCATCCTTGCCGCGGACATCGAGGATCACCTGATTGCCGCCGCCTTCCATGGCCTTCTTGAATTCGGCCACCCCGACTTCTCCCTTGCCCAACTCCCGCACCCAGCTAATGGAAGCAGGAGTAGCTCCGCTGGCCGTCTTGTTGCCTTTGCCTGTCCAGGCTGCAACTCCGCCCGGCCAGACGGAACCTGTTTTCGCGCCCCATTTTCTGATCATGCCATAGCCTTTCTTCGCCTCTTCGGCGGTATTGGCATAGAGCACGATCGGGGCCTTGAGCGGCATGTCGTCTTCGCGCGAAGCCAGAGAGTCCAGAGGGATACTGTGCGCCCTGGGAATATGGCCCGCCTCGTACTCGGCCTTGGAGCGCAGGTCAACCAGCACGATGTTGCCGCTCTGAACAAGTTTTTCCGAAGCGGTCACTTCCATGCCGGCCTTTTTCCAGGCGGGAACGCCTGCAAGCATGACGCGGACATCGGTGAAGCCCATCTTTTTCGCCTGACCGGCGGAATTGGGGCTCATGCCTCAGGTGTACCCTCCGCAGTAAAAAATGAGGGTGAGATCCTTGCTCTTTGCCTCCGCGGGCAGGGCGGCTTCTCCTTTTTCCTTCAATGCAGTCTCGGGAATGGAGATGGCGGTGGGGATATGGCCCTCATGGTAGCGGGGCGCGGGCCGGGAATCAATCAGCAGGTACTTGCCCGCCTCGGGACCCATGGCGACAAGTTTGATCAGCTCATCGGGCTTCATCTCCGTCACCCCTTCGGGCAGGGCGGCGAGTTTGGGTTTGACCACCGTGGCGTAACGCTCATCGCCGCGCATTTCAAACACGACGATGGCGGCTTCGCCGTTGGCCGCATGCTCAAGGCCTGAGGTTTTGTCGTCGAACTTGACGAATTCGTTTTTGCCCTTCACCTCGATGGAGATGGTCTTGGCCTTGTTGGATTTGCCGGTGATCTTGCCGGTCAGAGCGGCGGGGCTCTGGGTGGCGCTTGCCGAACCCGCCTCCGCCGCGCCGGCCGGCGCTGGGGCGGCAAGGGCCGGGGCTGCGGTCAAAAGACCGGTCAGAAGCAGGAAGGAAAGAAAGTCGCGCAATTTTTTCTCGGCCATGAGCATTACTCCTTGCAGGTATTGGTTGCGAGCCGTTTGAACATGGGGAGGCAAATTATTTTGCGCCGCCTCCCCATGCGCCGTTTGCTGCAAAGAGATAAAGCAAGGGAAATGCCAAGATATGTATGTTGGGATATCACACTGAAATAAAAGGGAATTATCCTGCGGTTCGCGGGCCGACCTCGCGGGAGGGGCGCAAGTAATTTTGCGGCAAGATCGGCTCCCTGCATCCGGGAGCAATCGAGAAAAGCGCGGGCGGCCCCGCCTCAATCTTCGCGATCCGCCTGCTTCAGCCGCCAGTTGAGGGCCTGCCTGGTGATGCCGAGCATCTCCGCGGCGATGGCCTGGTTGCCGTTGGCCCGGTTAAGGGCTTCGAGAACCAGGAGATCGCCGGCCTCCCGGATCGAGGGAAGCTTGGTCAGACCGGCGAAGGGGGTGGTAGCCCGGAATGGCTCCTTGCTTTCCACATCGAGGCCGGGGCGGCGGAGGCGCAGGTAGTTCTTGCAGGAGTCCATGGAGAGGGTTCCGGTTTTGTGGGTGCTGAGCGCGTCGAAGAGCAGGCTTTCGAGCTCCCGCACATTGCCGGGGAAATCGTAGGTGCCGAGGAGATGCGTCAGCTCCCGGGGCCAGGCCGGTTTTTTTCGGCCGAGCCTGGCCGCGCCCTGTTCGAGGAAATGGTCAATCAGGATGGGCAGGTCGTCGAGCCTTTCCCGCAAGGGGGGGATATGGATGTGGTGGGTTTTGAGCCGGTAGTAGAGGTCCCGGCGGAAGGCGTTGCTTTCCTGCAAGGCGGCGAGATCGCGGTTTGTGGCGAAAATCAACCGGCACTCGGCCCGTTTGCCCAGGTCCGAACCAAGGGGCAGGTATTCGCGTTCCTGGAGGAGCCTGAGCAGCTTGGTTTGCGAGAGCGGGGAGAGATCGCCGATTTCGTCCTGAAAGAGGGTCCCGCCCGCCGCCTGTTCGATGAGCCCGGCCCGGGCCTGCTCGGCCCCGGTGAAAGCCCCTTTCTTGTGGCCGAAAAGGGTGTCGCTGAACATGGTGTCGTCAAGTCCGGCCGCGTTCACCGCGACAAAGAGCCCCTTGCGCCGGCTCAACTCGTGCAGGGCCCGGGCGATCAGCTCCTTGCCCACCCCGGTTTCCCCGGAGATCAGCACCGGCTCGCTGGTTCCGGCAATGGCCTCGGCATACTGAAAAAGGACGCGCATTCCCTTGTTGTGGGTGACGATGGCGCGGAAAGCCTCGGGGTGGTCCAGGGTATCCTTGAGAAAATGTTCTTTAAGCAGATCGTTTTCCCGGCGGAGGCTGCCTAAATCCACGGCTCGCCGCACTCCGGCAATAAGCCGCTCCTCCTCGCTGACCTTGGTGTAATAATCGAATGCCCCGAGCTTCATGCACCTGACCGCGGTATCCACCAGATCAAGGCCGGTCAGGATGATCACCGGAATCTGCGGAAACTCTCCCACGATCATCGGCAGCAGCTCCTCCCCGGAAAGATGGGGCATGGTGAGGTCGAGGACCACCACGCTCGCCCCCTGTTCGGCGAGCAGGGTCATGGCCCGGCGGCTGTCCGGGCAGAAAAGGAGGTTGTCGAGACCGGCGGCGCGCAGGCTAAGGCCAAAGCTGTTCAGCCAGGCTTGTTCGTCGTCAATGAGCAGGATCGGTTTTTCCGGGGTTTTCATGGGGTTCTCCATCCGAGACGGGAAAGAAGATGGTGGCGGTGGCGCCCCCTTCCTGGCTTGAGGCAAACGACAGCCGGCCATGGTGCTCCTCGATGATTCCGGCGGAGACCGACAGGCCCAGGCCGGTGCCTCCCAAAGATCGCTTGGTGGTGAAAAAGGGGTCGGTGATCCGGTGGATGATCTCCTCCGGAATGCCGCTGCCCTGGTCGTAAACCCGCACCACGACCTCGTTTGTTCCAAGGCTCGCAGCGGAGCTTACGACAATCTCCTGTTCCGGGCCGGTCAGGGCCTCGCAACTGTTCTGGATCAGGTTGATCAGCACCTGTTCCAGCCGCTGCCGGTTGCCCCGGATGGGGGGCAGGTTCGGGGCCAGCTCGGTGCGGAAGTTTTGGGTGGCGTTCTTGATCTTGTTTTGATTGAGCCGGACCGCGGCCTCGATCACCTCGTTGACCGCCACCGGCTCCATGCGCCGGGTGGTGTCCTGGCGGGCATAATCTTTCAGGTCGGAGACGATATTTTTTATCCGCCGGCCGGACTCCTCGAGCTCGGCGAAGAGCCGGGGCGCCTCGGCGCGCATCTCGCTGTAGGGCAGGCCGGCCACGAGAAAATCGCCGTTTTCCCGGGAATATTCCTCCAAAATCGGCCGGGCGTTTTCCCAGGCCCTGGAGAGCATGGCCGCGTTCAGCATGGCGATGCTGTTGGGGTTGTTGATCTCATGGGCCACGCCGGCCACCAGCACCCCCAGCGAGATCATCTTGTCGGCCTGGATCAGTTGCTGTTGCTGGAGCAGGGCCTCGGCCTCGGCTTTTCTCCGCTCGGTAATGTCGCGGATGATCCAGATGGAATTCCACTGCCCCTTGATCCTCGCCTCGGAGAGGGAGAGCTCGATGGGCACCTCGCTGCCGTCCTTGCGCCGGGCAATCAGTTCGATGGTTTCGCGGATGGGCCCGTCCTTGTCCGGTCTGGCCGTCACCACCTCATGCCGGCCGGTTTCGGAAAGCCTTGGCGAGATCAGGGCATGGATCGGCTTGCCCATGGCCTCCTCGGCCCGGTAGGCGAAGATCTCGGCGGCGGCCTCGTTCCAGTAGGAAATGTTGCCCTGGTGGTCCATCATCACGATGGCATCCTGGGCGGTGGCGGTGAGGTTTCTGAATTTGTCCTCGCTCTGGCGCAGATCCGCCTCCGCCTCCCGCTGCCTGGCCCTGGTCTCGGTGTAGCTTGTCGCCAGATTGGTCAACTCGTCCGCCAGGTTGGTCAGCTCTTGCGGGCCGCCCCAGCTAAAGCGCACCTCGCTTTTTCCTTTGGTGAGGATGGCGTCCAGGCCGGTGAGGATGGCCTCCTTGATCCGGTCGGTTTTCCGGGCGATCCCGCCGGCGATGAGGGCCACAACCACCGCGATGCTGATGACGATGGCGATAATGTTGTAGATCAGGGAAAGTTTCCACTCCCTGGCCGCGCTGCGGTCTATGGGCATGGCCAGCCAGAGCTCGGGCGGGCGGTTGTCGTTGAAGCTCAGCGGCAGCCAGGCCAGGCTCTGCCCTTTTTCGCTCTCCCAGACAAAGGGCCGGCCTTTTTCGCGCGGCAAGGCCAGGGAGGGAAAGAGCCCGCCAAGCTCCGCGGGCGTAAGCCGCCCTGGCTGGCCTGGCAGGGCGAGGGCGATTGGGGCATGGATCAGCGCCCCTTCCGGGGTCAGCCACCAGGAATTTTCATGCCCGTCAAAAAAACGGGCCGCGACGATCTCGATCACGACCATCCCCGCCCTTGCGCCGTCCGCCAGGAGAATTGGGCTCGCCAGCTCGAAGCCGCTCAGGGGTGCGCCGCTTTCTCCCTGCGGCAGGCTAAGATAAACCCGGTTGTCCTTGTCCGGAACAGGCCGGGCAAATGGGGGTTCCGGGTCCGGGCCGGAATCCGGGGCCAGGGCCAGGAGAGCGTCGGCCCCTCTTTTTAGCTGAAAAAGCCTCTTGCCCTCCGCATTAAAGAGGCTCAGGCCGCTGATGGCCGTTTCCTGATTGAGCTGGCCGGCCAGCAATCCGGCCAGGCGAAGACGGGCCGGGGCAGCGAGCCGGCCGGGGTCGAGACCGGCGATTTTCGGGATGGCCGCAGCCTGGGCCAGGCTTTTTTTCAGACATTTCACCCTGGCGTTCAGGGAGGCGAAGCTCGTTTCCACCCCGGCCGCGGTCCGCTTCTTTTCCACCGCCTCGTGCTGGTTGAGATGAGCCCGCAGATTCACCCCGACCAGGGTGAGTATGGGAACAATTCCCAAGGCGAGGAGGACGATGAAGATCAGGGTGCGCAGTCTCATGGTGTTGCCTTGCCGGAGGGCGTCTCCGGCCTGTTCATCAGTTCGGCGAGTTTGCCGCGCAGGAGGATGCGGCGGGCTTCCCAGGGCGCTTCGGTAAAATGCGCTTTACGGTTTTTGCGTATCTCTTCGAGACGAAGGCACCAGAAGCCGTTATGGCCGGCCAGCACTCCGCTCACTTCGCCGGGGGCCAGAGCGGCGAGCTCGCGATCATTCTGGTCGAGGGGATCAAGGAAGCGCGGGGCCAGCAAGCCGTCAAGGGTCCGGCTCGGGTCCTGGGAAAGCTCCCTGGCCACCCGGGCCGGTTCCTCTCCGGCCAGGAGGCGGGCGCGGGCCTGTTGGGAAAGGGTTGCCTGCTCTTCGCGTTTCGCCGGGCTGTCCAGGGGGTGGACGAAGCGGAAGACCCCGCGCAGAACGGCCTGGTCCGGCAGACTGACCGGGCCCGCGGCAAGCCGGCGCAGGGCCTCGGGGATGCTCTGTTGCCGGGCCTCTTCGTATTCGCCAAGCCTTGCTTCAAGTCGCTTTTCAAAATCATCCGGCAGGGGGATGCCGGGCAGGGCCTTGCCGACGATATTGCTTAAGATCTCCACGGACCGGGCCGGGATGACGGCCAGGGCCGGTTGCGGCGCATGCTTTCCCGGACTCGTCTCCGTCTGGCCGTTGCTCCGGCCGCTTGCCGCCGCCTTGACCCAGGCTGCGGAGGGCGGATTTTTCCGTAGGCTCCCCAAGCTGAAGAGGGAGACTCCGGCAAAGCCGAGCTCGCCTGCCTTTTTCGCTTCGGCCGCGATCGCGGCCGGGCTTTTTCCTTCCAGGCCAAGGCCGGCCCAGAGGGCGACCCTTTCCCGGCCTTGGGTGGTGGCGGCGATTTGGTCAAGCTGGACGAAAACCCTTTCCGGCTCGCCGAAATAGGTCATGGGATAAAGAGCGTCCACCAGGCCGGCTGCGGCCCAGGCCTGCCATTCCTGGCCGTTGTCCAGATAGGCTTCGCCAGGGTCGGGGAAGACCGCGGCGGAAAGCCTGACCGGCAAGGGTCCGCTTTCCCGGGTTGCCCGGCGGACCTCCGCGACCAGGGCGCTGACCTGGCCGGCCCGGAACTCGTTCCAGAAGAGGGCCGCGGTGATCAGGGCCCGGTCGGCCGGGGGAAGCTCGCCGCCAAGCCAGTCCCGGACCAGGGCCTGGGTCAGCTTTTCCGGGAGCAGACGGGGATCGAGGCCGAAAAGGGCGGCGAACTCCGCGGCCGCGCCCTCGCTCTTGCCGTACCCTGGGCCTGGGTAGCGGACAAAATCGAGATGAATGCCGGCCACCGGATAGCGGTCGAGAAGCTCGCGCACCACCTTGCCAAAAAGCTTCCGGTATTCCGGCGAAGACGGGTCGGCATAGGTCCCCTCGATCCAGCCCAGCCGCTTTTCCTGCGCCGAGTAAAGGGAAACCGGCTTGCCCTGGTTGTCGCTCAATATCCAGGGCATCTCCGGATGGCCGGGGTGGCGGGGATTTCCCGGCGGGGTTTTCCCACCCCAGAGGTAGAAGACATTGAGCCAGGCGTGGAGGGGTATTGGGCCGCAATCGGCGAGCAGGGCGGCCAGGGGGTCGAAACCGGCCGGGCTCAGGTTTTCGGCCGCCGGGGCGAGGTCGCTTTGGTAATGGGCATCGGCCCGCCCCCGGACCTGAACCAGCAGTTCGTCAAGGCCGGCGGCTTTTGCCTCCCGGCAGACAGCCTTGGCTTCCTCCGGGCTGTCCAGATCGAAGCGGACCACCCAGGCCGCAGTCTTCATCGGCGGTAAGCGGTCACATGGCACTACCGGCGGGGCGCAGGCCGTGCTCATGGTGAGGATAAGAGCGCAAACAAACCAGGCGAAGATGGAGTGCGGATGGCGGTTCATGCGGTTGCTCTCCCCTTATCCGCGGGGTGAAAAATCAGCTTAAGCATCCAAAAGCCGCCGTTGTAACAAAACGAGCATATCCCGGCGGTCATCGGCGATCAGTAGAATGTAAACGATATCGTCCAGAACTCTGTAGATTATCCGGTATGGTTTGAAGAAAATCTCGCGGTACTCATGAATCCCCAGGTGCAGCAATTCGCGGGGGTAGGCGCCGCGTTCAGGGAATTCGGCCAGACTGGCGAATGCTTTTTCAAGCTGCGCCAAGCCGAAATCCGCCCTGCCGGGCGTGTCGTGCCTGGAGATGTAGTCGTGCAGCTCGCCCAGGTCGCGGGCTGCGTCATCGGTCAGGAAAACCGCCCGTGGCATCAGCTTTTTTCCCGCAACCGTTTGAGCGCCTCCGCGACAGGCTGGACCCTGCCTGCTTCGATCTGGCGGTTGCCGAGGGCCAGGATTTTTAGAAGCGTCATGGTTTCCTGGGCTTGCTCGTAGCTGGCAATGTCCTGCACGACAACCTTGGCTTCGCCGTTCTGGGTAATGATCAAAGGCTGTTGCTGCTCGCGCAAGGTGCGGACAATTTCAGCGGCGTGGGCCTTGAGATAGCTGATCGGCTTGATCTGGCTGGATAGTTTCATGTTCCACCTGTAGGGCTTTTGTAAGACTCCTGAATCCGTGATCGTTCGAGAAGGGTGCAGGCGCCAGGCGGCGGCGACGTTGATTATACTAATGGTATATCAACGAGTTGCCGACGCAGCGAATGCGCCCTTATCGGACGCCCCGAAGGACGGCGGGTGAATCGAAGTATTCGCGCAGACTTTTGCCATTATCTTGTGATTACGGCTGGATAACAGCATAATCGGCTATAAGCCGTCACGGATTAGGGAGACTGAATATAGTCCCCAAACAGGTCTTTGGTCAAGGATGAAGGCAGCGGCGACATGAAAGGGTGCCGAGGGACTTTGTAATTTTTATGCCACAAGAAAAATCGGGGAATGACGCACTGCTATCTCCGACTCCAAGCCGCTGGACGGCTCCGTCAAAGAAACTGGTCGCCACCCAGCTCAAAAAGCTGGAAACATCCCCCCATCTCGGGCAACCGCTTGGCAATCTCCATGGTTTTGATCTGTCCGGTTATTACAAGCTGTATGCAGTCAAGAAGGCGATCCGGCTGGTGTACCGGATTGTGGAAGACGAAGTAGTCGTCGAGGTCGTCGTGGTCGGCAAACGGGAAGATTTTGAAGTCTATGCCGATGTGGCCAGGAGATTGCAGAAGCAGTAACAAGATTCCAATCGGTCATTCAACAAGCCCCTGTATAGAAAATAGCAAGCACCGTCCCCATGCTACCTCTTTCAAAAATCAGCTTGCAATGCCTTATCTTCGTAATTACAATGTGATCCTCTCGACAAGGAAATATATTTTTTCACAGGAGGAAGGTATGCGCGCAAGTATCGTTCGTATCGGGAATTCGCAGGGGATCAGAATCCCGAAGGTCATCATTGAGCAGTGCCACCTTGGGCCAGATGTTGAGCTTGAAGTTGAGAACGAACAGTTAATTATTCGTTCGGCATCATTTCCTCGTCAGGGTTGGGAAGAAAAGTTCAAGTGCATGGCGGTGGCGGGAGATGACCGCCTTCTTGACGGTGAGCTTACTTGCCAATCCACATGGGACGAGGATGAGTGGCAATGGTAGTCAAGCGTTTTGAAGTTTATCTGGTAAACCTTGATCCCACAGTTGGGCGTGAAATTCGTAAGACTCGGCCGTGTCTCGTAATTTCACCAGACGAATCGAACCGTTATATCTCGACAGTTATCGTTGCGCCTATGACAACCAAGGGTAGAGACTACCCAACAAGGGTGAATTGCTCTTTTAATGGCAAAGATGGGCAGGTGGTTCTTGACCAAATCAGGACCGTTGATAAGGCGCGATTAGTTCACAATCTCGGGGAAGTTGAACCCAAAATAAAAACAGATGTGTTGTCTGTCCTGGCGGAAATGTTCGCACCGTAAGCGGCCGGTTCGGTCATGCTCCAGCTATTTTTTTTCAGGATATCGGGACACGAAGCTTTTTTCCGAGCCTGCGGTGCCGATCATGATCATTTCATCCTCTCGGCCCAGGATATCGCCGGGGTCGGGGTTGATGCGCAGGCTGCCGTTGCGGACCAGGGCGATGAGGCTGCATCCGGTCTGTTCGCGGATGCAGCTGTCCATCAGGTTTTTCCCGGCCAGTTGCGGGTGGACCTTGCGGCGGAAGATGTTCAGCCCTTCGGTGAGCATTAGCACCCCGCCTGGACTGAGGATGTTGATGATGTTGTTGGCGGCCATGGAGGAGTGGGACATGACCAGGTCGGCGCCGGCGGCGTGGAGGATATTGATGTTGCGGTCCAGGGTGGCCCGGCTGATGATCTGAATGTCCGGCCGCAGCCGGCGGCAGTAGATGGTGAGATAGATGTTGACGTCGTCGCTGTGGGTGGTGATGAGCACCGAGGAGGCTTCGTTGATCCCGGCTCTGATCAGGGTTTCGTGGTCGGCGGCGCTGCCGGCGATGTGGTTTTCCCCTGTTTCGCAGAGCCTGGGGTTCTTTTCCACGATGCGGTAGGCCACCCCCTGCTCCTTGAGGGTCATGGCCGCCGCCCTGCCCACCCGGCCGCCGCCCAGGATAAGGACCGGGGCGGTGGCGACATCGGTTTCTCCGGCATACTCGCCGTAGGCCGCGAGCTGTTCCTCCGAGCCGGCCAGGACCAGAACGGTGCTTGATTCCAGGCGGGTTTCCGCGGTGGGCAGGCTGAAGCGCCCCCGGTTCCAGAGGCCGACGATGGTGATGCCCGTAGCCTGGCGCAGGCCGATGTCCCTCACCGATCTGTCAACCAGGCGGGTCCGCATCACCGGAGCCTCGGCGATGATCAGGTTCTCGAAGCGGCCGATGATGTTGGAGCGGGTGCGCGCTCCCAGGGTGCGCCGGGCCAGGGAATGGCCCAGCATGTTCATGAACTGAAAAACATGGCTGCAGCCGGCCAGGGTGAGGATATCCACGGAATCTACCAGGTCGGCGTTGGCGGCAATGGGCACCCTTGGCGCGATTTCCCGCACCGTGTAGGCGATGCTGGTATTTTTCATGTCGTCGTTCACCGCCACCACCAGGGCGGCCCGGGTGATGGCGGCCCGGTGGTAGGTGTCGGCATCGTCCAGCTCGCCCACCAGCACTTTGTAGTCCTGGTCCACCAGATCCAAGGCCTGCTGCACGTCCGGGGTAAGGATGACGTAAGCGTGGCCATAGTGGCGGAGGCGCTCCACCAGGGCGATGGTGATGGGGTCGTAGCCAGTGATGATCACGTGGTTGCGGATCTCCTCCGGCAGCCGCCGGGGAGCGCGGGATTTGCTCTGCGCCTCCAGCCAGGGGGCGTAAAAGAACTGGATGAAGGTGAAGGGCAGCATGACCAGAAGGAAGATGATGCCGGAAAGAAGAACGAAGATGGAAAAGACCCTGCCAAGGTCGCTGTGGAAGGTGATGTCGCCGAAGCCCAGGGTGGACATCACGGTGAGGGTCCAGTAGAAGCCGGTGATCAGGGAAAAATCGCGCTCTTCGTATCCCATGATCACCTGAAAGAGCAGGCTGTAGGCCGTGATGAACAGGACAAGGACCAGGATGAACTGCGCCAGGGAGCGAATGTTGCGGCGGGTTCGCCTGTTCTGCAGAAGAAAGCTAAGCTGGGAGGGAAGAAATTTCATGGTCTTGTTGGTTTCCATCAGGATGGTCGAAAAAGCCGCCCCGGATTTCGGTAACGCCGGGGCGCGGCGGCAATTCTTGCGAGAATAAGGTAGGACTATAGGGGTTTTGGGCTGCGGGTGGCAAGGGGAAAATCTCTCTGCATATCCGCAGCAGTGGGGAATGCAGGAGGAATTGCCGGTCCGGCTTTTTGGGGTGGGCGTTATTTTATCTAAAGCGTAGGAGCGAGCTTGCTCGCGAACATTCGCCGGCATAGATTCAGGGTTCGCGAGCAAGCTCGCTCCTACGCCATGGCGCCCGGAGAATGCCCTTCTCTTTTTGCGTGTGTCCGTGTGTCCGGGATGTTCTTTAATTGTTGAATTTGATTGCGGCCTGTTTGGGAAATTTGGGGGCAACGTCAGATTGAGCTTAACGGGGTCAAAGCTCCCGGTTCAGGGCCACCTTTTGGTAAAATTCACACTTTTGGCAGTCTTCCAGCTTCTGGGCGATCGCCCCGCTTACCTTCTTGCCGCAGTAGGTGCCGGCCACCGCCCAGCAGATCCGGCCGTAATGGGGGTAAGCGGCGCAACGGAACTGGGCCGCCCCTTCGGCTTTTTCCACCCCGCACTGGTGAAACTCCCAGCACTTGATCTTATCTTCCTCTTCGGGGGGCGACCAGGGAAAATATAGCTTGAAGGAAGAGCCCATTCCCAGCATGCTTTCCGCTCGAATCAGGCCGTTGTGTTCCTCCATGATCTTCTTGCAGATCGAGAGCCCCAGGCCGGTGCCCACCCCGATTTTTTTGGTGGAATAGAAGGCCTCGAAGATCACATCCAGCTTGTCCGGAGCAATGCCGTAGCCGGTGTCGGCCACCTCGACAACCTGGTAGTTTACCTGGTAAAGCCGCTCGTATCCGGTCTTCAGCCGCAATTCGCCGCCGCCGGGCATGGCCCCGATGGCGTTGCAAACCAGGTTGTCCACCGCCTGGCGGACCTGATCATGATCACAAAGCACCGGCGCCAGGGCGGGATCGAGATCGTCCCGGATCATCACCTGCTGCTCATCGCAGATATTCATGTAAGCGACGATCGCCTCCCTGACCGGATTGTTAAGGTTGCCTGGTTCCAGGTGGAACCGGGCTTCCCGGGAAAAGGTCAGCAGATCCTTGAGAATTCTTTCCAGGCGATCAACCTCGGAGACAATGACCTCGGCGCTGTTCCGCTCGGCCGTGCCGGCGCTCAACTGCTTTTGCAGCCGGCGGGCGAAGCCGCCGATGGAGGTTAAAGGGTTTCTGATCTCGTGGGCGACATCGGCGGTGAGCCGGCCGATGGCCGAGAGCTTTTCCGCCTGCACCAGGCGCTCCTGCAAGGCCTTGATATTGGCCAGCGATTCCTCCAGCTCCTGGTTGATCTTTTCGATCAACTCTTTATCCCGCTGCAATTTCTGCGAAAACATCCCCACCGGAACCGCGAGCAGGAAGAGAAAGGCGGCCTTCACCGAAAAGTCGGTCCAGTGGCCCAGGCTGAAATCAACCCCTTCGTTGACAAAGTAGAGCGTCGCCGACAGCATGGCCACTCCCAGCCCCATGGCCACTCCGTAATAGAAGGCGTAGAGGGCGGTCATCAGATAAAAACCGTTGGTGAAGGGGCTGTCGTGCCCTCCGGTAAAATGGACCATCAGGGAGACAAAGGAGAGATCGAGAAAAAGAGCCAGAATATAGGTCGTTCTTTTGTGCCGGGGAAGAAAATACAGCAGAAATCCCAACCCAACCCCGTAGGCCGCGAAGTAGAGCAGCAGTTTGCCGAGATATCCTGCGATCTCGGGCGATAAGGTCGAAAAAACCAACCAGATCAGGCCGCCGCTGAAGACCACGATCCGCAGGAGCATGAAGCCGAGATCGGTGACATCCAGGCAACCCCTGGTCGAACACGATTTCAACTCCTGCCACTGCCGCCGCAGTTTATCTTTTATCCGCCCGGCCATTGCTGACTCCACCTCATACCTCAACAGCGCAGCCCACATCCCGCCGCGGACAGACTGGCAAGGCTTTAAATTTGCCCCGAAGGGCGGCGGGTGAATCGAAGTATTCGCGCAGACTTTTGCCGTTATCTTGTGATTACGGCTGGATAACGCCTTAACCAGCAACAAGCCGTCACGGATTCAGGTTTGCATATGATACACCAATCTTTGCTCTCGGGCTATTCGGTCTTCGGGGGAATGTCGCACGGAATTCCTGCCCCCGATGGAGGGTTCTTGCAAGAGGGTTGATTCACGCCTTGGAAGAAGCGCGACAATTTGCCCGCGGATTGTGTTATTGTGTGGCATGGCATGGCATGGCTCGGCTCTGCTTGTGATTGCTATGGCTTTCGTAAGAAAACATTATGGCACATGGAGTTCTCCGAGTCATTTATTTATTGGAAATCATTTGCAAATTTATGAGGCAGCAGTGTCACAGGGTATAAAAAGCATGGGGATGCCCCATGCTCCCCCTATCTCCTCCTGGAAATCCCATGCCGGCAAAACGAAGCCTTCAAATAAAATTGTATCCGCTTCTCAGCAGCCTTGCCACGGTCACTGACCTGATCAGCCCGATACTGACCGCGCATCATCAGAAGGTTGCTTTTATCGCCGCCATCCTCGGACAGACTCTGGGATTGCCGGCCCCTGAGCTCCAGCAGCTTGCCCTGGCCGGGGCAGTGCATGACATCGGCGGGCTGTCGCTTCGCCGCCGTCTGGATTCCTTTACCTTCGAGGTCCGCAAACCACAGCGGCACACGGTGCCGGGCTATGTCCTGCTCTCCGGTTTTCCGCCCTTTGCCGGGATCGCCCGCCTGGTTCGTTTCCATCATACGCACTGGCAGAAAGGCCGGGGCGAAGAGGATCAGGGAGAACCGGTTTCCCGGCTCAGCCATTTTATCAACCTGGCGGACCGGATCGCGGTGCGAATTGATCCCCGGCTGGAAATTCTGAGTCAGAATGAGAAGCTCATCAAGCGCATCAGGTCCGGAACCGGGAAGATATTCATTCCCGAACAGGTGGAGGCTTTTCGGGAGGTGGCCGCCAAGGACTCCTTCTGGCTTGAGCTGACCTCGCCGGAAATCAACAAAATACTGCAGGAGCGTTTGCCACTGGACGAATTGACGCTCAGTTGGGAGGAGTTGCCTGGCCTGGCCGAGTTGTTCCGGAGGATCATAGATTTTCGCAGCCGGTTCACGGCCAACCATTCCAGCGGGGTGGCCGCGGTGGGGATGGCTCTGGCCGAAAAAAGCGGACGGGACAAGGAATATATCGAGAGAATCAGGCTGACCGGACTGATGCACGATATCGGCAAGCTGGTGGTTCCCGCCGAAATCCTGGGCAAGCAGGGGCCGCTGAGCAAAGCGGATTTCGCGGTTATCCGCAAGCATCCCTACTATTCCGCCTGGATTCTTCGCGATGTCGAAGGATTTAGGGAGATCAGCCGCTGGGCCGCTTTGCATCATGAACGGCTGGATGGCAGCGGCTATCCCTATCGCCCCCCGGAGGCGGAATTGCCAGATGGCGCCAGAATTATGGCCGTTGCCGACACCTTCACCGCCTTGACCGAAGACCGGCCCTATCGTTGCGCCATGACCATGCCCGGCGCCAATCTGGTCATGCGGCACATGGCCGATTATCGAAAACTCGACCATCATTATGTGGCCCTGATTCACGACCATTTCGAAGAGTTTGATTATCTGCGCGAAAACGCCCAGGAAGCCGCCGACGCGGTCCATCTGCAATTCATGTCCGATTGCCGGCTGCTTGACAGCGGTCTCGATCCATCCGACTATTGCCCGGCCTGACAGGAGGCAGCGAGCCGTGGCATTCCGAGTTTGACCTGTTGATACGATTAAGGCAAACTGCCACGTTTTGTGGTTTTCACGAGTTCATCTCATTTTCCTTGCCAAAAAAGGCCCTTACCGGCTAACTTGCGGGCAACCGGCCGGACAGCACTCTTCCCGTTTTCTGCCGTCTGACCTTTGATAAGGAGCCCGCTTGAAGAAATACTTCGTCCTCGACACCAATGTCCTTCTGCACAACGCCGATTCCCTGCATGCCTTTGCCGACAATGTTGTGGTTTTGCCCATGATGGTGATCGAGGAGCTGGACAAGTTCAAGAACCGCACCGACGAACTGGGGGCCAACGCCCGCCAGGTGATCCGCCAACTCGACGCCCTGCGCCTCCTGGGGAGGATCACCGAAGGGGTGCCGATGGGCAACGGCGGCGAGCTGATGATCCATGCGGCTCCGGCCCGTTGCGACGAGTCGGAACTCGACATGCAGGTGGCGGACAACCGGATTCTGGCCGTGGCCTGCGCGCTAAAGCAAAGCGGGGAGAAAGTCATCTTCGTGTCCAAGGACATCAATGCCCGGCTCAAAGCCGACATCATGGGCATCGAGGTCATGGACTTCGAGAAGCAGAAGGTCAACATTGACGAGCTTTACCGTGGCCAGCGCGAGATTAGCGTGCCTGCCGAGGTAATCAACGAATTCTACCGGCATAAACAGGCGCCCAGCGAGGGCCTCGAACTCATGCCCAACGAGTTCGTCCTCATGCGGGACGAAGCCGACGAGAAGCACACCGCCCTGGCTCGCTGCGTGAACGGCGGGCTGCTCGTGGCCCTGCACGATGAATACGAAACGGTCTGGGGGGTCAGGGCCCGAAGCAAGGAACAGCGCATGACCTTCGAGCTCTTGCTCGACCCGGCGGTCCAGCTCGTGACTCTGGTCGGCCAGGCCGGCACCGGCAAGACCCTGCTCGCCCTGGCCGCGGCCCTTGAGTGCGTGCTTTCTTTCAAGCGTTATGACCGGATTCTCGTTTCCCGGCCCATCATCCCCCTGGGCAAGGATCTGGGCTATCTGCCTGGTGACAAGGACGACAAGCTCTCCCATTGGATGCAGCCCATCTTCGACAATCTCAGCTATCTGATGGCCGATGGCGGCAAGCGCAAGGAGCACGAGGCGAACGAATCGGCCAAGCAGAAAGTGGATAAGCTCCTGCAATCCCATCTGGTGGAGCTGGAGGCTCTTACCTATATAAGGGGGCGTTCCATCCCCAGTCAGTTCGTGATCGTGGACGAGGCCCAGAATCTGACCCCGCACGAGGTGAAAACCATCATCAGCCGGGCCGGCGAGGGGACCAAGATGGTGCTTGCCGGCGACCCGTACCAGATTGACAACCCCTATCTCGATTCGAGCAGCAACGGCTTGAGCTACGCAGTGGAGCGGCTCAAACACCAGAAAATCCATGGCCATGTCACCCTGACAAAAAGCGAGCGCAGCGCGCTGGCCGCGGTGGCGGCTGACTTTTTATAAGTAAGGAAAAAGGAAAAAGGCAAAAGGCAAAAGGCAAAAAAGGATTATCTTTTTGTCCACAAAGTCCACCATTAAACAAAGCGGCTTACCCCGCCCATTTATCAAAACCAGTTGAGGCCCAACATGGAATTTACTCCCAAATGGCTGGCCTGGGAGATCACCAGGCGTTGTAACCTTAAATGCGTGCACTGCCGTTCTTCATCGAGCCTGGACGTGGCGGGCCACCCCGATTTCCCCCTGTCTGAGGCGAAAAGGCTGCTTGACGACATCGCTTCCTACGCCAAGCCGGTGGTGGTGCTTTCCGGCGGCGAACCCCTGCTCAGGGCCGATGTTTTCGAGATTGCGGCCTACGGCGCTTCCCTGGGTTTAAGGATGTGTCTGGCCACCAACGGCACCCTGGTAACCCAGGGAATCTGCGAGAAAATCAAGGAAGCCGGAATCAAGATGGTCTCCCTGTCGCTTGACGGGGCAACCGCCGAGGTGCATGACGATTTTCGCTGCCAGCCCGGGGCCTTTGCCGGCACCCTCAACGCGGCCAGGTTGTTCAAGGAAAACGGCATCTCCTTTCTGATCAACTCCTCCTTCACCAAACGCAATCAGGCCGAGATTCCGAAAATCTATCAACTGGCCAAGGAGCTGGGGGCAACCGCCTGGTACATGTTCATGATCGTGCCCACTGGCCGGGGCGAGGCGATCATGGACGAGCTCATTTCGCCGCAGGATTATGAGAAGCTCCTTGAATGGCACTACGAGATGGAGAAGGGCGAACACGAACTTATGGTCCGGCCCACCTGCGCCCCCAACTACTACCGGGTGGTCCTGCAGAAAAGCAAGGAAGACGGCGAGGGTTTCGAGCGCCGGAGCCTGCAGTTTTCCACCGGCGGCTCCAAGGGGTGTCTGGCCGGCCAGCTCATCTCCCTGATTGATGTGGACGGCAATGTCCTGCCGTGCAGCTACTTCCCCATGTCCGCCGGCAACGTCCGGGAAAAATCCTTTAAGGAGATTTGGGAGGGCTCGGAGCTTTTCCACGATCTCCGCAACTTCAAGGCCTACAAGGGCCGCTGCGGGGTCTGCGAATATGTCAATGTCTGCGGCGGCTGCCGGGCCAGGGCCTACGCGGTTAGCGGCGACTACATGGCCGAGGAGCCCTTTTGCACTTATGTGCCACTCAGAAAACAGAGGACAGAACGATGAATGATACCTTTTTGAAGGCCTGTCGAGGCGAGAAGACTGATTACACCCCGGTGTGGCTCATGCGGCAGGCAGGCCGTTATCTGCCCGAATACCACCGGGTGCGGAGCAAATACAGCTTCCTCGATATGTGCAAGACCCCGGAGGCGGCGGCCGAGGTCACCATCCAGCCCGTGGATTATCTGGGGGTTGACGCGGCGATTCTCTTTTCCGACATCCTGGTGCCGCTCGAAAAAATGGGCGCCGCCTTGGAGTTTCACGAGAAAAGGGGGCCGGTTTTTCCCGAGCCGATCCGCAGCCGGGCCGCGGTGGACAAGCTCCATGTTCCGGACCCGGAGAGCGAGCTTCCCTATGTGCTCGACACCATCCGCATCCTGCGCCGGGAACTGGCCGGGCGGGTGCCGCTCATCGGTTTTTCCGGGGCGCCCTTCACCCTGGCTACTTATCTGATTGAAGGCGGCAGCTCGAAAAGCTACCTCGAAACCAAGAAGATGATGTACACCGCCCCGGAGCTGTACGGGGCGCTTCTTGACAAGATCACCGATTGCACCACCCTCTATCTCGCGGCCCAGGCCGCGGCCGGAGCCCAGGCCTTGCAGATATTCGACTCCTGGGCCGGGGTTCTGGCGCCCCGCGATTTCGCCGAGTTCGCCATTCCTTATGTGAAGCGGATCATCGCCGGCCTCAAGGAGCGGGGGGTGACGGTGCCGATCATCTATTTCGCCAACAACGGGGCCACCCTTCTTCCCCAGTCACTGGAAAGCGGCGCCGATGTCCTGGGGCTCGACTGGCGTCTGCCCCTCGACGAGGCGGTGAAGGTGGTGGGGCAAAGAGTCTCCCTCCAGGGCAACATGGACCCTATTGCTCTCCTGCTGCCGCCGGCCAGGATGGAGACGCTCATCCAGGAAATCCTCGATCAGGCCAAAGGAGCCAGGGGGCATATCTTCAACCTCGGCCACGGCATCGTCCCGGAGATCCCGCCCGAGCAGGCGAAGTTTTTTGTCGAGGCGGTGCACCGGTTGAGCAGGAGAGGCTAACGGCCGGTGATTCCGTCAATTCCCCAATGCCTGGCCCTGATGGACCAGTACGGGATGCTGGCCAACATCCGGGCCCATTCCCTGATGGTGGGCCGGGTGGCCGGCCTTCTGGCCAAGGCGCTGAACGCGGCCGGGCAAGGGCTTTCTTTGGAGCTTGCCGTTTCCGGCGGCCTGCTGCACGACATCGCCAAAACCCGTTGCCTTGGGCAACGGGAGCTCAGGCACGACGTGCTGGGCGGGGAGATTTGCCGGGTGCACGGATTTTCCGTGGAGATTGCCGCGATCGTGGCCGAGCATGTGATGCTGAAGGGGGGGCTTGCCGAGGCGGGCTTTGCCGAGCGGGAGCTCGTTTATTACGCGGATAAAAGGGTGCTCCATGACCGGGTGGTGGGCCTTGCCGAGCGGCAGGAATATGTGCTTGCCCGCTACAGTCACGGTGATGCCGCCCTGCATGCCCGGATCAGGCAGAATTTCCTTCAGGCCCGGGAGGTGGAGGAGCGGATTTTCGCCTGGCTCGATTTCGCCCCGGAGGAGGTGGCCGGGCGGCTTGCGGAAGGTGGCTTCGTCATTCCGGAGCTGAGCCATGTCTGAGCCGATCGGGGTGATTCTCTTGAACCTGGGCGGGCCGGATGGCCTGGACGATGTCGAGCCCTTTCTTTTTAACCTCTTTTCCGACCGCCGGATCATCCGGCTCTCGCCTTTCCCTTTTCTGCAGAGCTTCATCGCCCGGCGCATCGCGGGCAAACGGGCCCCGAAGAGCCGGGAGGCCTACCGCCTGATCGGCGGCGGATCGCCGCTCAAACGGATCACCGCGGCCCAGGGGGAGGCCCTGGCCGCGGCTTTGGCCGGCGAGGGGGATTTCCGGGTGGTGATGGCCATGCGCTACTGGCGGCCCGGGGCGGATGAAGCCCTGGCCCGGTTTGCCGCAGCCGGGGTGGGCCGGATTGTGGCCTTGACCCTCTACCCCCATTACTCCAAAGCCACCACCGGCTCATCCCTCGACGACCTGCACCGGGCTCTGGCCGCAGCCCCCGGAGCCTTCGCGCTGGCCGAGATCAGGGAATGGCCGGAGCAGCCCGATTATCTTAGTTGCCTGGCGGAAAGCATCAGGGAAGGGATGGCCGGATTTGCCGGGGAGCCGGCGCAGCTAATCTACAGCGCCCACAGCCTGCCGGTGAAGTTCATCGAGGATGGCGACCCATATCTTGTCCAGATCGAGAGGACCGTCGCGGCTCTCGAAAAAATCACCGGGATCGGTGGCCGCCTCTGCTTTCAGAGCCGGAGCGGCCCGGTGCAGTGGCTGTCGCCCTCGACCCCGGAGATGCTTATGACCCTGGCCGCCGAGGGGGTGAAGAATGTCCTCGCCGTGCCGGTCAGCTTCGTCTCCGACCATGTGGAGACCCTCTACGAGATAGACCTGCTTTTCAAGGAGCAGGCCGCCGCCCTGGGGATGCGCCTTGAACGCACCGCCTCGCCGAACACGGCTCCGGCATTCATCGCCGGGCTTGCCGCTCTGGTCCGCGAAGCCTGCCGGGAGAAAGGCTGGAGTTAAGGCAAGCGATCACAGGACACCGCATGTTGCGACGATCGGTCCGGCTCACGTACCTGGTGTACGCATCGCCGTCCCGCTTATAGCTGAGCTGGGCAGCTTGCCTGCCCAAGCGAAACTTATACCCTTTGGGTGCGCCGCAACCTGCGGTGCCCTGTGACCACTTGTTGTTCCGCGGTTATCCGACTTTTTTGTGGATAAACTCTAACTCGCTCCCTGATAACGGCGCATCCGGACATTCATTAAAATGGCCAGGGCCGCGACATTGGTTAAGAGCGACGAGCCGCCGTAGCTGATGAGCGGCAGGGGCACCCCCACTACCGGGAGCATCCCCATGACCATGGCCAGGTTGATGAAGGCCTGCCAGAAGATGAGCGCGACCACTCCGAAGGCGAGCAGCACTCCGAACTTGTCCCTGGCCGAGATGGCGATATTAAGGCCCCAGAGGATCATCCCGAAATAGCAGATTATCAGCAGCAGCGATCCGAAAAATCCCCATTCCTCAGCCCAGACCGAGAAGGCGAAGTCGGTGTGCCGCTCGGGCAGGAAATCGAGCTGACCCTGGGTTCCTTTGGTGTAACCCTTGCCGAAGATCAACCCGCTGCCCACCGCGATCTTGGACTGGATGATGTGATAGCCGGTGCCCAGAGGATCATGTTCCGGGTTGAGGAAAGTTGTCACTCGCTGTTTCTGGTAGGGTTTCAGAAAGAATTTCCAGGCGATGGGGATCAGGGACAGGGCTCCGCAGATCAGGGTGGCCAGGGTGCTGCGTTTGAGTTTGACGAACAGGGTCATGGAGCCGGTGATGAAACCAAGCAGCAGGGCGGTGCCAAGGTCCGGCTGCTTGGCGACGAGCAGGAAGGGCAGGCCGACGAGCAGGGCCGGAAAGGCAAGATCCTTGAGGCTGAAACCCTTGCTGGTTTCCTTGCGGTAAAAATGGCTGGCCAGGGTGATCATCAAAATGAGTTTGGCCGGTTCCGACGGCTGCAACTGAAAAAAACCCAGGTTGATCCAGCGCTGGGCCCCGCCGGCGCTTTTGCCCACCGCCAGGGTGATGACCAGCAGCAGGATCATGGCGAAATACAGGGGGTAACTGAGGCTGAGGAAGATCCGGTAGTCCACGCTGATGATGATCAAGGCAATGGCGGCGGCGAAGAGGTAGAAGGTCAGCTCCTTTACATAGAGGGGCACCCCGACATTGTAAAGATGGGCGGAGCTGTACAGGTTGATCATCCCGACCAGGGCCACGGCCAGAATGGTTCCGAACAGGATCCAGTCGAAATTTGTCAGCAGTCGCCGATCAAAGCGCAGCAGCATTTCATTCGTCCTTTTCGTCTGGTAAGGGTTGGACCGGGGCTTCTTCCTGAGCCGGGGTAATCCCGTGTTTCAGCTCGTAATAGCGTTTGAACACCGCCCTGGCCACCGGGCCGGCCGCGGAGCCGCCATGCCGGCCATGCTCCACCAGGACGGTGACCGCGAGCTCCGGTTTCTCCGCGGGGGCAAACGAGGTGAACCAGGCGTGGTCCCGGTATTTGTAGGGGATGGCGCTTTCTCCCATTCCTTTGACGACGGAGAGGTGCACCACCTGAGCGGTGCCGGTTTTGCCGGCGATGAGCATCTCCGGCAGCCTCACCACCTTGGCGGTGCCGCCCGGCGAGTTTACCACCCCGGTGAGGGCCTGGCGGATCAGGGTCAGGCTCTTCTCCATGCCTAAAGAGCGGCCTTCCACCACCGGAGCGAAGGTTTTCAGAGTCCGGCCATCCGGGGTGGTGATGCTGCGGACTATCTGCGGCTTGTACAGGGTGCCGCCGTTGGCCACCGACGCGGTCATCCGGCAGATCTGGAGGGGGGTGGCGGTGACATAGCCCTGGCCGATGGCCACGGACAGGGTTTCGCCCTCGTGCCATTTGTCGCGGTAGCGTTTCCGCTTCCATTCGGTGGTCGGAATGGTTCCGGCCTTTTCGTGTTCGAGGGCGAGGCCGCTCTTTTTCCCGAGCCCCAGGCTGTGGGCGTACTTGGCGATATTGTCAACCCCGAGGCGCATGCCCATCGTGTAAAAATAGACATCGCATGATTCGATCAGGGCCCTTTCGAAGTTGACCGTGCCGTGGCCGCCTTTTTTCCAGCAGCCGAACCGGCGGTTGCCGAAGGCCAATCCCCCGCTGCAGAACACCGTGTCCTGAGGGTTGACCACCCCTTCCGAAATGGCGGCCAGGGCGGTGACGATCTTGAAGGTCGAACCAGGTGGGTAGGTGCCCTGCACGGTTTTGTTGAGCAGAGGGTTCAGGGGATCATTGAGCATTCGGCTCCAGGACGCTTTTGAGATGCCGCCGATGAATTCCTTCAGCTCCAGGGCCGGGCTGCTGCACAGAACCAGGAGGTTGCCGGTGTTGACCTCCATGGCCACCACCGCTCCGGCCTTGCCGGCCAAGGCTTCTTCCGCCGCCTTTTGCAGTTCGAGGTCAATGGTCAGATGGAGGTTGTTGCCCGGGTATGGTTCCTGGAGCTGCATTTGCCGCTGCTGCAAGCCCCGGACGTCAACCTCCAGATAACGCCGGCCCTTCTCGCCCCGGAGTTGTTCCTCAAAAATTCTTTCTATCCCCTGTTTGCCCACCGGGTCGCCGCTTTTGTATTCCTCAAAACGGCTCTCTTTGAGTTCTTTCTGGCTGATTTCCCCGATATAGCCGATCATGTGGGAGGCGAGGTCGCCGTACAGATAGTCGCGGGAGGCTACCGCCTCGATGGTGACCCCGGGCAGGGTCAGGCGTTTGTTCTCGACGGCGGCCACGGTTTCCCAATCCACATTTTCCTTAAGCCGGATCGGCATGTAGCGCGGATTCTCCGTGGCGGCCCTGATCCGGTCAAGGAGGACGGAAACATCTTCATTGAAGATTCTCGCCACATCCTTCAAAAGCTCATCCTCGCTTTGGTCCGGGGTGTCTTCCCGGTTCCAGACCACATTGAACATGGGACGGTTGCTGATGATCGGCTGGCCGGTTCGGTCAAGAATATTGCCCCGGGGGGCGATGATTTCCTGAATCCTGACCCGGTTGCTCTCCGAAAGGCTGGAAAAAACGTCTCCCCGGAAGATCTGGAGATACCAGAGCCTGGTGATCAGCAGGGCGGCACATAAAATGACGATCCCCATGGTCCAGTCAAGCCTCTTTTTGAGAAGCTTCAGTTCTTCCGGGTCCATTTTGTTGATTCTGGCAAGAGTACGGCGGGGCATGGAGATTTCCAGGTGCTGTTAGTTTATCCGGAAGCGATTGCCGTTTTTTTGGCGGCGGAAATGGTGGTTTGCGTTTTTGCTGTAGAAGATGGTGGTCAACCAGTTGAAGAAAGTAAAAAATGGGATGCAGACCACCGAAAGAATGAGAACTTGCAGGATTTCACTGCCCCAATCCCAGTAGAGTCTGTTTCCCGGAGATAAGATCGTGGCGAAGATGAAGATGCTGCCTGAGGTGAGGAGATAACTCGCGGCCACCAGGGGGATCTGGTTGCCCGGCGCATTGATGACCAGATGCCGGGAAAGAAATTGCAGCAGGGAAACGAGGACCAGATAGATCGTTGGATGCAGGCCGAGGACAATGCCGGAGAAGATATCCATGACCAGGCCGAAGAGGATGGCCAGAATCAAACCTTTGTAGAGATCGAGGGAGGTGCCGAGGAAAACCACGAACAAAAAAAGCAGGTTTGGGCGGCCGAGCCACTCCGGCAGAATGTTCAGCAGGGTGGTTTGCAGGATCAGGAGAATGGTCCCGGAAAGAAAGAGAAAGCTTAGAACCATTTGGCGTGTTCTCTGGTGTAGGGCGAACTCATCCTATTTCGCCAGGGGGTCTTTCTTGATGACGATGATTACATGTTCAAGATGAGAAAAATCCGTGGCCGGGGTTATCTCTATTTCCTGAAACATCCCGCGTCCCGTTTTTTCCATCTTCGTTACGGTGCCGATGGGTATCCCCGTAGGGAAAACTCCTCCGACGCCCGAGGTGACTATTTTGTCGCCCGTTGCCACATCCTTATCCTTCAAAACATAATCCATGTGGAAGGAGGTCCCCCCGCCCTTGACGATCCCCTGGACCCGGTTTTTCTGGACCAGGCCGTCCACCGCGCTGTTCGGATCGGTGGCCAGGATAATCTTGGCGAAATTCGGGGAAGTGTTGACCACCTGGCCGACGATGCCCTCCGCGCTTATGACCGGCATGCCGGCCTGGATTCCGTCGCCGCTCCCTCGGTCAATGATGATGGTCTTGAACCACTGGGAAGGGTCAACCCCGATTATCTCCGCGGTGATGCTTGGGTCGGGGATGTACTCCTTCATCTCGAGAAGCTTGGTCAGGCGGATGTTGGTCGCCACCGCTTCCCGGTAGGTGTTGTTGGCGGCCTTGTACTTTTTCAACTCCTCGCGCAGCCGGGCGTTTTCGTCCCGTACTGCGATCAGCGCGGTGTAATCCAGCCAGATTTTGCGTAACGAGCCTGTGACCCTGCTTACGGAATATTGGGCGGTGCCAAGGATTTCCAGGGCCAGCTTGTGGGGACCGCTGAATTCCTGCCGGCCCACCGTGGAGACGACCAGGGTGGTGAACAGAAAGAGCAGCAGACCGAGGAAAAGGAAGAGTCTGATCCGTTTGGCGCGTTTATTTTTTTTCTTTATCACCGGCGTTGGTTGCTTTGCTGGGAGGTTAAGAAAGGCGGAAAACGCCGGATCAGGTGGTCATGATTTCCCGCAAGAGTTCGATGTGTTCCAGGGCCTTGCCGGAGCCGAGCACCACCGAGGAAAGCGGGTCTTCGGCAACGATGATCGGCAGGCCGGTTTCTTCGGAGAGCCGCTTGTCGAAATTGCGCAACAGGGCGCCGCCGCCGGTGATCACGATGCCCTGGTCCACGATGTCGGCAGAAAGCTCGGGCGGGGTGAGTTCGAGGGCCATCTTCACCGCCTCGATGATGGCGTCCACCTGCTCGGTGATGGCGATACGAATTTCGTCGGAGTTGATGGTCAGGGTTTTGGGCACTCCGCTCACCAGGTCGCGGCCCTTGACTTCCATGGTGGCGTAGGGAGGATCGGGCATGATGTCGCCGATGGTGGTTTTGATCACCTCGGCGGTGTGCTCGCCGATGGCCAGGTTGTGTTTGCGCTTGATGTAGTGGAGGATGGCCTCGTCCATCTTGTCGCCGGCCACCCTGAGCGAGCTGGCGTAAACGATGCCGGCCAGGGATATCACCGCCACCTCGGTGGTGCCGCCGCCGATGTCCACCACCATGTTGGCGGTGGGCTCGGTGATGGGCAGCCCCGCGCCGATGGCTGCGGCCATCGGCTCTTCAATGAGATAAACCTCGCGGGCCCCAGCCGATTCGGCCGATTCCTTGACCGCCCTTTTCTCCACCTGGGTGATCCCGCTGGGCACGCTGACGATGATCCGGGGATGCACCAAAGTGCGACGGTTGTGCACCTTGTTGATGAAATACCGGAGCATCGCCTCGGTGACTTCGAAGTCGGCGATGACTCCGTCCTTGATCGGCCTTACCGCGACGATGTTGCCTGGGGTGCGCCCGAGCATCATCTTCGCTTCCTTGCCCACGGCCAGGACCTTGTTGGTGCGGACATCCTTGCGGATGGCCACCACCGAGGGCTCCCGGAGGACGATTCCCTTGCCCTTCACGAACACCAGGGTGTTGGCCGTGCCAAGATCAATGGCCAGATCGTTGGAGAGCCAGCCGAACAGCGAGTCAAAGGGGGAAAACATGATGGAGACACCTCGGGGGGATTCAAGATTTTCTTTAGATTACGAATAGTTATAAGGCGAAAGATAAATCTTCCAGACTGTAACAGACTAAGCCCTGCCTTGGCAAGAAAAATGGCTGATTTCCCGGAGAAAAGCCTTGACATGCCCCAAGGCTGATGGTATTTGGTCCTGCGTATCCGGCGGGGCTCCCTGTCGGGGTCCAGCATGGTGTGGGGCTATAGCTCAGCTGGGAGAGCGCTTGAATGGCATTCAAGAGGTCAGCGGTTCGATCCCGCTTAGCTCCACCAATCAACAAAATGTTAAATCCGATAAAGTGCGAAAACCCGCTTCCAGCCTGAGGAAAGCGGGTTTTTTGTTTTCGGGGAAGTCCGATGAAAACATGGGATAGATTTTCCTGCGGGCTAAACACCAGCTATAAGCTGGAGTCTCGCGCAGCGAGGAAACAAGAATTGTCTCGCTTTGTGTCCGGGGCTGATAATTCGGGCAATTCGCGCCCTCGGGAAACGGGAAATGACTGGGAAACGGGAAATGACTTGACACGATGGCGGCGGCTCCCCTAAGCTGACATGAGACAAAGTGGCATGCCAGGAGGGACGATGGGGAGGTGGTGCGCATACAGCTGGAGCGGCGTTAAGGCAGGTTTTTCGGTCCTGATCCCGGCCCTTGCTTTGCTGCTGGTTGACGCCGGGCCGGCCCTGGCGGTCCAGACCCACGGCGGGGCCGAGGGGCTGGTGGCCCACCAGCTCGGCCACCTGCTGCTGCTCGCCGCCTGCGTCATCCTCCTCTTTCACAGCCGCCGGCTCCAGGCCGAAGCAGGCTGGCGCCACTTCCGCCTCTTTCTCTTTCTCCTCATCGCCTGGAACCTCCTTACCTTTGTCGGTCACCAGCAGGATGAGGTGATCCCGGCCGCCCGCTTTCTGTGGCAGGATGGCCGCCGGGTCGGGATGCTGCTCACCGGCCCTATCGATTTCTTCTATTACCTTGGCCGTCTCGACCATCTGCTGCTGGTCCCGGCCTTCTGGTTTTTGTGGCGGGCCATCGAGGGCTGGAGGCGATCATGATCCTCTCCTGGCTGCCGGTGATATGGCTTGACGTGCTTGGTTCCCTGCTCACCCTGGGGCTCGCCGTTCTCTGTCTGGTCCGGGCCTGGCACTGGCGCAACGCGGCCCGGGAAGAGCTGTTCCGGGAATTTGTGGTGCTGCTCACCGTCGGTTTCACGGTTTTCGCCATCTCCCGTTCGGTCGGCCACCTGATCAAGCAGTTACTCCTTTTTCTCGATCAGCCTTCCCTCTGGCAGGCCCTTTCCCCTTACAGCGGGGCGGTCAACTCGGCCGCCTTCATCGTCGCCTTCGGGGTCAGTCTTTCTTTCCATCGCTTTCAGTGGATCAATGACCAGTTACGCCGGCAGCGCGATCGGCTGGAAGAGGCGGTGGTCCACCGGACCGCCCATCTTGGCGAGGTAAATCGTTTGCTGGAAGAGGAAAATCGCGCCCGTTTGCAGGCCCTCCAGGCCCTGGCCGATGAACGGCAGCGGTTGACCGTCACCCTGCGTTCCATCGGCGACGGGGTGATCACCACCGACCGCAATGGCCGGATCGTGCTGCTCAACCAGGTGGCGGAAGAACTCTGCGGCTGGCCGGAGACGGAGGCCCTGGGCCGGCCGTTGCCCGAGGTGTTCCGCCTGGTTGATCATCGTTCCGGGCAAGCGGTGGCCAATCCGGTGGACAAGGTGCTGGCCACCGGCGAACTGGTGGAACTCGCCAACCACGTCGCCATAGTTGCCCGGGACGGCACGGTGCGGCGTATCGCCGACAGCGGTGCGCCGATCATTGATCTTGACGGCCAGATCATCGGGGCGGTGCTGGTTTTTCGGGACGTCACCGAAAAGGAGCGGCTGGTGGAGGAGTCTTTCCGCGCCCAGAAACTGGAATCGGTTGGGGTGCTGGCCGGCGGCATCGCCCATGATTTCAACAACATCCTCACCGCCGTCTACGGCAATGTCAGTCTTGCCCTGCGGCAGCTTCCCGCCGGCCAGCCCGTGGCCGAACTGCTCGAAGCGGCGGAAAAAGCGATCATCCGCGCCAGCGGTCTTTCCCGCCAGTTGCTCACCTTTGCCAAGGGCGGCGCTCCGGTGCGCCAGATCGTCCGCCTGGCGGCGGTGATCCGGGAGAGCGCCGAACTGGCCCTGCGGGGCTCCAATGTGCGGGCGGAGATCAAAATCGCCGATGATTTCTGGCCGGCCGAAGCGGACAGCGGCCAGATCGCCCAGGTGGTCCAGAATATCGTGGTCAACAGCCGGCAGGCCATGGCCGAGGGCGGCGTCCTGCACCTCTGTTGCGAGAATTTTCACGGCTCCCCGCCCGGCCTTGGTAAGGGTGATTGGCTGCGGATCACCTTTGCCGACCAGGGTCCGGGCATCCCCGCCGAGCTGCGCGCCAGAATTTTTGACCCCTATTTCACCACCAAGAGAGAGGGTAGCGGGCTGGGGCTGGCCATCTGCCACGCCATTGCCAGCAAGCATGATGGGACGATCACGGTCGCCCCGAATCCCGGTGGAGGAACGGTCTTCACTCTCTTCCTGCCTGCGGCCACCGGCGCGGCGGGTGCGCAAGCGGAGCCTGCCGCCGCCATGCCGCGGGTGGTGCCGCACCGGGTTCTGGTCATGGACGACGAGCCGATTGTCGCCGAGGTCCTCCGGAAAATGCTGGAAAGTCTCGGCCACCTGGTGACCGTGGCCGGTGACGGCGCGGCGGCGGAAGCCGCCTGGGAACAGGGGTTACGCGAAGGGCGCGGCTATGACTGGGGCATTCTCGATCTCACGGTCCCCGGCGGTCTCGGCGGCCTCTATGCCGTCAAAGCCATTCTTCGCCTGGATCCGCAGGCAAAGCTGATTGTCGCCAGTGGTTATGCCGACGATCCGGTACTGGCCGATCCCGGTGGCTACGGCTTCCGGGGCCGGCTTGTCAAGCCTTGCCGGCTCGAGGAACTGGAGGCTATTGTCGGCCGGGCCGCCTGATGGCTCCTTTGATCGCTTACTTTCCGTCTGCCACGGATTTTCGATTCCCTTGCTGGTGTCCCTGGCCGGGGCGGAGTGGGTGAGGGTGCCGGTCGCAATCCTGTCCCTGCCGCTTTCCGCGATGGCACGCGCCTATTAAATGGGGAAATATTTCTTGACAACTTGGGCGGAGCAAAGCACTTTTCGCTGAAAAGTCCACAAGGGGACAATGCAGGGGTAACAGGTGGGGGTAGCCAGTTTTTCTCTCAAAGTGAATAAT
>Ga0172371_10000527_pt1 | contig 59358 bp, 63 predicted proteins | sample Lak12m_FD_114543 | JGI IMG/M metagenome (GOLD analysis project Ga0172371, IMG submission 114543) | Freshwater microbial communities from Kabuno Bay, South-Kivu, Congo - kab_022012_12m | ecosystem: Environmental > Aquatic > Freshwater > Lake | place: Democratic Republic of the Congo: South-Kivu... | reverse complement strand
TGGCCTTGATAGAGAATCCCTGCCGATGTAGCGCCACGATGTCCACCCACTCCTCCAGTCTGATCACGAACCCCTCCCTCGTCCTGCGTCCTTCCCGAGGGAACCCTACCTGCTTTCTTCAGTTGGGGGTCCGTTTCAAAGTGATGGATGGGGGTCAGTTTCACATCGCTGCCGACACGCGCGAAAGTCTGACGGTCTGGTCGACGCGTCTCGGCCGCGACAGGCCGAACCTGTGCGAGCGCCTGCGTGGAGGGGTTCTTCGCCGCCGGCGAGGCAGCCTGCCTCTCGGTGCATGGAGCCAACCGGCTGAGAGGCAACTCGCTCCTCGAGACCATCGTTCGGCGCCAGGACGGAAGAGCCGCCCTCGCCCGGGAGGAGTCGCGGGGCGCGCATGCGCGACGTGACTTCCCCGACCGGGATGACGAGAAGTGGCTACGCCACACCTTGGCGTACCGCACCGACGACGGCCCTCGGCTTGCATACAAGCCGGTGGTGGTGGACCAGTTCCAGCCGGAAGAGCGGAAGTACTGACCGCGGGAGCTGTGCCATCCCGCGGTCTACACGCTAGTGTGCCCTACTTCAACCTGCCCAGCAACCGCCGCCTGACCGCCGCCCCCTTCAACCACTGGATAGCCTCCGTGGGATTGAGTTCCTTCGGGCAGGCCTCCACGCAGTTCGTGATGGTGTGGCATCGGTAGACGCCGCGTTCGTTGTCGAAGCGAGGCAGCCTCTCGCGCCGAGCCTCGTCGCGGGAGTCGACCTCGAACCGATAGGCTTTCAACAAGGCTGCCGGCCCGAGGTAGTTCTCTTCACCCCATACCGATGGACACGAACTGTAGCAGCTGCCGCACATGATGCAGTCGATGGGCATGTCGAGCTTCTGCCGATCCTCGGGCGACTGGAGGATCTCCTTCTCCGGATCGGCCGAGTTCCGTATCAAATGGGGCCTGATCTGCTCATACTTCGCGAAGAAGTCGGTCATGTCACAGGCGAGATCCTTGACCAGAGGCATGTGGGGGAGGGCCTCTACCGTGATCACGGGACCGGCGAGATGGCGGACGTTGGTCTGACAGGCCAGCCGGTAGCGCCCATCGATATACATTGCGCACGAGCCACACACGGCCGCGCGGCAGCAGTAGCGGAACGAGAGCGACCCGTCCAAGTGCTCCTGCACATAGAAGAGTCCCTCGAGGACGGTCAGGCTGGACTCGTAGGGAACGGTGAACTCGTCGTAGCGTACTGCGCCCGGCGCATCGTGCTCCGGGTCCCAACGGGCTATGCGAAATTGCGCTTCTGGCATCAGTATTTCCGCTCCTGTGGCTCGAACATGCCGAGGGACACCGGTTTTGAGGCCAGGCGTGGACCCTCCGGTCTGTAGTGGGCAAGCGTGTGCCGCAACCAGTCGGCGTCGTTGCGCTCGGGGTAGTCGGTGCGCGAGTGAGAGCCACGCGACTCGGTGCGGGCAAGAGCGCCCGCCGCGATGGCCAGGGCCACGTCGACCATGCCCTCCAACTCCAGCGTGCGGATCATGTCGAGGTTGAGCACCGGGCCCGTGTAGCCCAGACCGATCTTGCCCACCCGCGTTTTGAGGGCCCGCATCTTCTCGAGTCCGGCCTGCATGGTGGCCGCGTCGCGGAAGACGCCGAAGTGGTCTTTCATCGTGGTGGTCATGTCGAGCCGCACGGCGTACGGATCTTCACCGCCGCGGCCCCGGGCGGCCAACTCGCCGACGCGGGCTTCGGTAGCAGCCACGGCCCGTTCCCCCGCCGCAGTGGCGTCTGCGGGCTGGTTGGTGCCTTGCACATAGCCCACGGCCGCCGCGCCGGCGCGTCGGCCGAAGACCACGGTCTCGAGCAACGAGTTCCCGCCCAGACGGTTCGCGCCGTGCACCGATACGCAGGCACACTCACCCGCCGCAAAGAGCCCGGGGAGGTCGGTCTGCCCGTCCATATCGGTGTCGATACCACCCATCGAGTAGTGCTGGCTGGGCACGATGGGGATGGGCTCGAGGATCGGGTCGACGCCCTCGAAGTGGATGGCTAGGTCGCGGATGCCCGGCAGCCGTTCTAGGATCTTGGCGGCCCCCAGATGACGCAGGTCGAGATGCACGAAGCCTTTACCCTCGATGCCACGGCCCTCGTTGATCTCAGTCTGGATCGAACGGGAGGTGATGTCCCGAGGCGCCAGTTCCGCGGCTTTGGGCGCATACCGCTGCATGAAGCGCTCGCCCAGGCCGTTCACCAGGTAGCCGCCTTCGCCCCGTGCCGCCTCAGTCATCAAGATGTTGGTGGTGTACAGCCCTGTGGGGTGGAACTGCACGAACTCCATGTCCTTGAGGGGCACGCCGGCCTGGTAGGCCATGGCCATGCCGTACCCCGTCGAGATGATCGCGTTGGTGGAATTGCCGTACGTGCGCCCGGCTCCTCCGGTGGCGATGATCACGGCCTGGGCCATGAAGGCCTGGAAACCCCCTTTCGTCATGTCGTAGGCCACCACTCCGCGGCAGGCGCCGTCGTGAACGATCAGCCCCGTGACGAACCACTCCACGTACATGGTCACCCCGGCCTGGACCGCGCGCTCGACCAAGGTATGCAGCATGTAGTGACCCGTCTTGTCGGCCCCGTAGCACGTGCGCGGATAGCCTGCGCCCCCGAAAGGTCTCTGCGCGATGGTGCCATCGGCGAAGCGGCTGAACGGGCATCCCCAGTGGTCCAGTTCGTAGACGACAGGGATGGCGTCCTTGGTCATCTGAGCTACCGCGTCCTGGTCGGCGAGGTAGTCGGAGCCCTTGACCGTATCGAACGCGTGCTTCTCCCAGGTGTCGTCGGACGCGTCCGGGTGGTTGGCCAGCGCTGCGTTCACTCCGCCCTGCGCCGCCCCCGAATGGCTACGCCCCGGCCACACCTGTGACAGCACGGCCACATCCACCCCTGTCGCCGTGGCTTCCACGGCCGCCCGCAGGCCGGCCAGGCCTCCGCCGACGACGATGAGATCGTGATAGATCATGCTCGATACTCCTCGCCTATGATGTCAGCCACGGCCACAACGCCCACGTGCCGTAGGCGAACGCGCCCAGCCCGACGATCCATATGACAACAGTGAGGGCGGTCTTGCGCCCGCCGGTGAAGCCGTAGTCAAGCAACACCATACGCAGGCCGTTCAAGGCATGGAACAGCCCCGCACCGAGTAGGGCGAAATCGACCACGATGAAGCCGATCGACGAGAGCCTCCCGGCCACGTTGTCGTAGCTCAGCGACCCCAGGTTGACGATGTGCAGGGTGAACAAGTGCACCGCGAGGCCCACCAACAATATGACCGCGGTAACACGCTGCAAGAGCCACGGCCACATGCCACCCTCATGCTCTTGAATGATCTCTTCTCTCATGATCGCCCCTCCCCCCTAGACGATGAACGCGAGGGCCGTCACGGCAAAGAGACCCAGGCATACGATGCCGGCCCCCATAACCGCATAGTAGACGGTCTTGTGCCCCCGGATGCCCACCCCGACATCCATCAGCAGCACCCGGACACCGTTGAACCCGTGGTAGAGCACTGCGCCGACCAGCGCGACGTCGAGCAGGATGAAGACCGGGCTCTCGAGGGTCCTGAACAGCCTATCGAAGGCCGCCTGTCCTTGCGCCTGCCCTTGAGAGATCACCCCTATGTGGGCGAACAGATAGACCACGAGCACCAGACCGCTGATACGGTGCAAGAGCCAGGCCCACATCCCGGTTCCCTTCCAAAGACCGGCACCGACGTTCGCGGTCTCCCTGTTCTTCTCGGTCACCCCATCGCCCCTTTCGCTCGCACCTCTCGGCTCATGACGCCGCCACCCGCTCGTACTGCCGTCGCCCCTCCTCGTAGAGGTCGCCGCCGTGGATATCGTTGACCACGATCAGCGGGAAGTCGACCACATCCAGTTCGCGGACCGCCTCCGGACCCAGGTCGTCCCACGCCACCACGCGCGCGCCGGTCACCCGCTGCGCGCCAAGGGCCGCCGCTCCGCCCACCACGGCAAAGTACACCGCCCGGTTCCGGAGAATGGCCTCCTTCACCACCGCGCTCCTGTACCCCTTGCCTATCATGCCCTTCAGGCCCAACTCGAGGAGGCGCGGCGTGTATGCGTCCATGCGGCCCGATGTGGTCGGTCCGATGGAGCCGATGGGCCTGCCCGGCTTGGCCGGAGCGGGACCTGCGTAATAGATCACCCGTCCGGCGATGTCGAACGGCAGAGGCTCGCCCTCGTCGAGCAACTCCACCATGCGCTTGTGGGCCGCGTCGCGGGCCGTCAGAACCGTACCGGTGAGCAGCACGCGGTCGCCGGATCGCAGACCGGCCACGACCTCATCGGCGAGAGGAGTGGCAAGCGTCTTTTCCATCAGAGCACCGCCTCCTTGTGTCGGGCGGAGTGGCACTGGATGTTCACGGCTACCGGCATGGAAGCGATGTGGGCGGGGGCTTCCTCCACGAACACATCCATGACCGTGATGCGTCCACCCAGTCCCTGCGGCCCGATGCCCAGACGGTTGCACCGCTCCTCAAGCTCGTCCTCGAGCTCCGCCAGACGTTGTATCGGGTTCGCGGAACCTATCGAGCGCAGGAGGGCCTTCTTCGCCAGATAGGCCACCCGCTCGAAGGTACCACCCACCCCGACGCCGACCACCATCGGCGGACAGGCGTTGGGTCCGGCCTTGCTGACCGTGTCCACCACGAAATCGACCACGGCCTCACGCCCCTGGGCCGGCTTCAGCATGGAGAGGGCGCTCATGTTCTCGGCGCCTCCTCCCTTCGGCACCACAATGAGTCTAACCCGGTCGCCGGGCACGATACTCGTGTGCAGGATGGCCGGGGTGTTGTCACCGGTGTTCGTGCGCTCGGCGAAGGGAGCATCGACAGACGACTTCCGTAAATAGCCGTCGGTATAGCCGCGGCTCACACCCGCGTTCACGGCCTCTTCCAAACTGCCACCGACCAGATGCACGTCTTGGCCCACCTCGAGGAAGATGACCGTGAGGCCGGTGTCCTGACACAGAGGCATGGCTTCCCGCCGTGCGATCTCGGCATTCTCGAGCAACTGGCGGAAGACGTCGCGCCCGGCTTCGGACTCCTCGCGTTCGACGGCCGCACGGAAGAATCTCACCACATCGTCGCCCAAGTTGTAGCAGGCATCCATGGAGAGATCGGCCACCGCGTGGCTGATATCGGCAACATCGAGTTCCCTCATCCCGACCTCCTCGTAATCATCGCCTTCATCAGCTCAACTCGCAGCCCATGGCACCGACCGGCGCGCCGGAACCGGCGGAGCCGAGCGGCACCAGCCCCAGAAGCTCCATGGTGTGCAGTCTGACCCATTCCGGGTCCTTGGGATCCCTCGCAACGCCGCTCTCGACAGCCGCCAGCGCCACCGCCGCCGCTACTGCCGGGGCTATGTGCAGATCGAACGCATCTGGCATCACGTGGTCGAACGAGAGCTTGTCCCCCACGAGGTCGGCCAGAGCGTGGGCGGCCGCGATCTGCATCTTCTCGTTGATATCCGAGGCCCGCACGTCGAGGGCCCCCCGGAAGATGCCGGGGAACCCGAGGACGTTGTTGACCTGATTGGGGTAGTCGCTGCGCCCCGTGCACACCACGGCGGCGCCGGCGGCCTTTGCTGCGTCGGGAAGTATCTCCGGGTCGGGATTGGCCATGGCGAAGACGATGGCGTCGCGATCCATCCCACGGACCATGTCCGGGTGGATGGCATCCTTGGCCGAGACGCCGATGACACAGTTCGCTCCCTCCATTGCGTCGGCAAGCGTGCCACACAGGTCGCGCTTGTTGGTCCAGGCGAGCATCTCGCGCTGAGCCGAGGTCATATCCTCGAGCTGGGAGCAGATCGCGCCCTTCAGGTCGCACAAGATGATGTCCTTGACTCCCACGTGCAGCAAGAGCTTTGCTATGGCGATACCGGCGGAACCGGCTCCATTGATGACGCAATGAAGGTCGCCCAAGCCCTTGCCGATCAGTCTGCAGGCGTTGATGATGCCGCTCATGACCACCACGGCGGTTCCGTGCTGGTCGTCGTGGAAGACGGGGATATCACAGGACTCCTTCAGCCTCCGCTCGACCTCGAAGCAACGCGGCGCCGAAATATCCTCCAGGTTGATGGCCCCGAACGTGGGCTGCAGCAACTCCACCGTTCGGACGATGTCGTCGACCTCTTGACTATCCAGACAGATGGGGAAGGCATCCACTCCCGCGAAGGCCTTGAACAGAACGGCCTTGCCTTCCATGACCGGCATAGCCGCCCGCGGACCTATGTTGCCCAGTCCCAAGACGGCGGAGCCATCCGAGACCACGGCCACCAGATTCCATCGGCGCGTGTAGAGGTCGACCAGACCGGGGTCGCGATGGATCGCCCGGCAGGGTTCGGCTACGCCGGGTGTGTACGCGGTGGAGAGGTCATGCTTGCAGTCCACAGCCACGCGGCTGATCACTTCGATCTTGCCCCGCCACTGCTCGTGGAGTCGGAGGGCTTCCTCCTGGATGTTCACGATAACCCCTTCCCTCGAGACGAAAGGCCAGATCCACATCCGCGCTCGTCGAGTTCCCGGGAATGACAAAATCCAGACGCCGACACCCCGGACCATCGATGATGGGATGCTCGACGCTGGATCACTAGAGCTCCTACCGTGCCCGCTGTTCCGAACCATGTGTCTCGGGCCAACCACGGCCGCAGTAGCGACAGCTATGTCGGGCGCCTGCGCGCTTATATTATTCGTATCATACGTCGGCCGAGGACGCCAGCCGGTTGAGCCGAGGCGGGCTCGGCGCTGGGGCCAGCAGGCCGTTGAGAATCGACGCCCGGGAGCAGCCCCGGTGGGCGGCCGACCGTGATAGAGGGCCCGACGGAGAGGAATCTCGCCCCTGGAGCCTCCTTTTCCTGCCCTCTTCTCCCTCATCTTGCCGCCGTGAGCGGTTCGAGGCGTGGCTCCGCCAGCAAGGTACTCAGTCTCACCGGGTTGAAGGCCGCGCAGGTGAGGGTGAAGACGCCCTCCACTTTCTCCAAGCCGCGGTGCAGGAGCTTGCGCAAGCCCCCCACGTTCTTCATCCAGCCGAAGGGTTCCTCCACTACCTTGCGCCGGCGCTGGGAGACGTGGTAGCCCTCGTGGCTTGAGGTCCGGGCGTCGATGGCGTTGCAGGAGCGTTTGCGGGCCACGTGGGGAGTGACCTTGTGGGAGCGGGCCTCTTTGACAAAGCCCCGGGTGTTGTAGCCCCGGTCGGCCCCTACGGTCTGAAGTTGACCCGCTCTCGTAGACACCCGGTATCCTTTGTTTCAAGGAGGTGTCCAGAAGATGGGAAGGGTCCGACCACCGTATCCGAAGGAGGTCAAGGAGCAGATCATCGCTCTGGCCCGGGCAGGACGTTCGCCAGCGCAGTTGGCGGAGGAATTAAAGCCCACCGAGCCCACCATCCGGGACTGGGTAGCTCAAGCCGATGGTGACGACGGTCTGTGCCAGGATGGCCTTACTACCGTTGAGCGTGACGAGCTCGCCCGGCTCCGTCGTGAGAACCGTCAGCTGAAGCTGGAGCCGGAGATCCTGGCAAAAGTAGCCGCGCAGGTTCAGCGCGGGAGACCGAACAGATACCCCCACGTTCTTCCGGTTCGTAAGCGAGAACCAGGGCACCTATCCCGTCGCCACCATGTTCCTCCTTGTAAACGTCTCCTCCAGCGGGTACTACGGGTGGCGCACCGAATTCCACCGAGGCGATATAGGTGTCGTCGTCGGCCGTTCCGGGGTAGCTCTCGACGATCTCCAGCTCGGTCCACGCCCCACCCCCCTCGACCGTGAACCGCTGGACGCTCGGTGCGTCGGCCAGATGCAGCATGGTCGAGGAACCATCATCGAACGGGAGTCGCAACGTCCTTGGACGGCCGTGCTCCGCGAAGGAGTCGAGGCTCTCGACGTCGCCGCGCACGATTCGCACTTCGCGTACCGGGCCCGCGTTCACAAATGTGAACCGCCGGCGCTCACCGAGGCCGGCACCGGGCGCCCCCTCCGCCCAGGACGTACCCGGGTCCCCGACGGCCTGCCCAGGGGCATGTAGCGAGCTATCGGCGTTCTCGGTCCGTCTCGACTCGAGGAAGCTGGACGCGGTCGTGTCGGCGACGATCGCCGCCCAATCGGCGGCCCGCCAGAAGTCTGCGTTATTCGAATTGACCAAAGGTTGGCTGAAGACGAAACGGATGTCGTACGGCGACGTCCCCCAGGGGTGCTCGTTCGCGACCAAGGCGGGCTCGAAGTTATCGAACGACCACTGGAACGTGCGTTCGCTCAGCTTCGTGTACGCGGTGGGGGCCGTCAGTTCGTAGGAGTAGCCTTCGCCCACGTCTTCGGTCTTGAGATCGGCGCCCCAACCAAGGAAGGAGTCGGCCAAGCTATAGCGCACCACCGCTTTGCCGATGGGGCCCTTCCACGAGCTCCCGGTGTGCAGCCAATAGGAGTGCCAACTGATCCAGTTCGACAGGCCCTGGAACTCGACGGGAGTGAACTCGGACAGGCGGCTCCCGGCCGAGAGGCTTGGTCGGGCAAGATAGCGCACCGTCTAGCCGACCTGCTCGGCCGTGTCGGTGGACTGCGGCAGACTGCGCCCCATGGTGACCTTCAAAGGCCGGCCGTCCTGCCAGCCCTGGAAGGCCGACACCGGGCCTGTGGTGTGACCGGACCCGTGGTCCGCCGTGACAGCGAAGGGTAAGCCGAGCATGACATCCTGGGCGGGACCATCGTTCACGAAATGGAACTCCACCATGTACTCGGCGAAATCCCTGTACACGACTCCCTGGACCGTCGCCTGGTCGAGGCGGATCGGGCTGTTGCAGGGCGGGTACAAGCTGTCGCCCACTCCCCCGACAGCCGTGTCGTCAGCTGAAGCTGGTGCGGCCGTCCACGGGGCGGCCGGAACGAGGGCCGAGATCACCAACGCCTTCGTAACGACCGCGACCATAGCCGTGTGCGACACTCTCGGGGACGTCGAACTGCACATCGCCATCCTCCCATCTCCCGGTCTTCCCCGGCCCCGGAGCCGCCTTCGCAGGTGCCCTTTCCGACGAGCACTCAGCCCAGGCGGTTCCCCCTGCTGGGAGGCGCGAGGCCCCGGCCGTTGGACATTCCCCGCCGATTCGCGCGCGACCGAGTCCGCGGCTTCGTGCGGCACGCCCTCGGCCTTGAAACACGCGCCTTCCCGCTACTCAAGTCGCTCGTGCCAACGACCGATGCCGTATCCATGAGACGGAATACCTTGACCAGTGCGCTTTCTCCCGGGTGTGACTCAGCGTCGCGCAATCGCCCCGAGATCCGGGCTGTCACGACGAACACCCCTCTGGGACCGCGGGCGTGAGTCACTACGCCTTCAACTGGTTCTCGCTTCCGCTGATCTTCACGTCGGTCGTGAGCCTAGGCGTGGGTTCGGTGGTACTGAGACGCGAGTGGGCCTCAAGGGTCGGCCGGGCCTTCTTCGTCGTCACGGCCCTCATCACCCTGTGGTTCGGAGCGCAGGCGGTGGCCTATCTGGCAGCAGACCCGGGCACGGCGAAGATGTGGCTCCGAGTCGCCTACGTGGCCGTCCCCGCCATACCGACGTCGATCTACTTCTACAACATCGTCGCCCTTCGACTCTACCGCACACACTGGCCGTTGGCGTGTGCAATGCTGCTCGTTTCGATCGCGTTCGTCACCCTGGCCCTCACCACCGACCTCCTCATCTCGCGCGTCCACAGGTTCTGGTGGGGCTACGGTATCCTGTACGGCCGACTAGGCGTCCCGTTCGTCGCCTTCTTCATGATCATCATATTGCTCGGCGTGACCCAGTACCGGATGAGGCTTCGCGACTCACCCAAGGGGAGCTCGTTCCGGCGCCGGATCGTCATGTCGCTCATCGCCCTGACTATGATCTCCGCGGCCTCGGTCGACTTCCTGTCGAAGTTCCACAAGGAGGTATACCCGTTCGGTCACATCGCCGTCCTGGGCTACCTTCTCGTCATCGCCGTGCTCGAGAACCGCGATCGCGTCGTCTACATGACTCCTGCCTTTGCGGCCGACCAGATCCTGGCGACGATGCACGGCGCCATCCTGGTCACCGACCTGAATGGGACCGTCGAGATGTGCAACCAGGCGGCCGCCGCCCTTCTCGGCCGCAGTCAGGCCGAGCTAATCGACAGGTCTCTAGTGTCCATCCTGCCTCAGAACAACGGCAACATGTCGCTCCTGGAAGAGTGCGTGACGCTCGGCAGCCTGCGCGATCGCGAGACCTGCTGGCGCACGACCGACGGCCGGGCCAGAGACATCAGTGTCTCCGCCTCGCTCATCACCGAACCCGACGACGAACCGGTGGCGATGGTCATCGCGGCTCTCGACATCACCGACCGCAAACAGACGGAGGTCGAACTCCGAAGCTATGCCGGCCGCCTCGAGAGCATCCACGACCTCGATCGCCGCATCCTCTCGGCCCAGTCACCCGGCCCCACCGCCGAGGTGGCCCTGAAGCATCTCCGGTCTCTCATCTCACTCACGTGGGGACGCGTGGCCCTTTTTGACGCCGACGGCGAGATCTGTTCCATCCTTGCAGTCTTCGGTGAGGATGCCGCCACGGGCAAGCCACCGATCGACGCCTTCGAGCCATACATGTGCCTGCCGCTCTTGGCCGAGGAGCGACTCATGGGTGCCCTCGAACTGGCCGCCAACCGGTCGTGCCCCTTCGGACGAAGAGAGAGTGAAATAGCGCTGGAGGTCAGCAACGCCCTGACCATCGCACTCCAGGAGTCCGTCCACCGTGAGACCCTGCAAAAGGCCGAGGCTAGCTACCGGACTCTCTTCGACGGTGTACCGGTGGGTCTATACCGCAGTACACCCGAGGGCCTATTTCTAGACGTGAACAACGCCGCCGTCAGCATGATGGGCTATCCCGACCGAGAAACACTCCTCAAGGTCGGCGCATTGGAGCTCTTCGCGAGCCAGGATGACCCCGCCCGATTCCAGGAGCTCGTCGACCAGCACGGCGTCGTGCGAGACTTCGAGGCACAAGTGGTCCGCCTCGACGGGTCGTTACTATGGGCCCAGATCGACAGCAGAGCGGTGTGGGATCCCAGCGGGCGCCTCGTGGCCCATGAGGGGAGTCTGATAGACATCACCGAACGAAAGGCGGCTGAGTCCCGGCTGGTCCACGAGGCCCTGCACGATGGTCTCACCGACCTCCCCAACAGAGCATTCTTGATAGAACGTCTGGGGCATTCCATCGACTTCGCGAAGCGACGCGACGACTATCGATTCGCTGTGCTGTTCTTGGACTTCGACCGGTTCAAAGTGGTCAATGACAGCTTGGGCCACACGGCTGGTGACCAGTTGCTCGTAGCCGCCGCCCGGCGTCTGCAGACGTGCGTGCGGCAGGTAGACGCCGTTGCACGTTTGGGAGGCGATGAGTTCGCCGTGCTCCTCGACGACATCCGTGACTTGGAGGACGCGATCGTCGTGGCGGAGCGCACGCTTTCGAGCCTCACACAGCCATTCCTGGTGCAAGGCCAGGAGGTATTCGTCTCGGCGAGCATAGGCATCGCAGTGGGCGAAACAGGATACGACCGCCCCGATGACGTCCTCAGGGACGCGGACATCGCCATGTACAGGGCGAAGGCCCTCGGGAAGGCGCGGTACGAGGTGTTCGACACGACGATGCACCTCCGAGTCGTCGAGTCCCTCCAGCTCGAGACCGACCTGCGGCGGGCCCTGAGCCGAGGCGAGTTCCGCCTCCACTATCAGCCTATCGTGTCGCTGGAGACAGGCCGCATCGCCAGCTTCGAGGCCCTGATCCGCTGGCAACACCCGCAACGAGGCCTACTGTTGCCCAAGGACTTCCTCGATGCGGCCGAGGAGACGGGGCTGATCGTCCCGATCGGGCGCTGGGTCACGAGAGAAGCCTGCCGACAGATGCACGCTTGGCACCAAGAGATCCCCTCGGCCTCGAGCGTGGGTGTCAGTGTCAACCTATCGGAGAAGCAGTTCTACCAGGCCGACCTCGTCGAGCAGCTCTCCATCGCTCTTCGAGACTCCGGCTTGGACCCGGTGACCCTACACTTGGAGATCACCGAGACCGTGGTCATGGAAGACGCGGTCAGGACCCGGGATATCCTGGCGCGGCTAAGACACTTGGGCGTCAGGCTGCAGATCGACGACTTCGGTACCGGCTTCTCGTCGATGAGTGTGCTGCATCGCTTCGCGCTGGACACGCTGAAGATGGATCATTCCTTCGTCAGCGGAGAAGACGGCGGCGGCAGGAGCGCCGAGGTCGTCGAGGCGATCGTCTCCATCGCACACGCCCTGCACATGGAAGTCGTGGCCGAAGGCGTCGAAAAGGAGTCCCAGATGACCGCTCTGCGTCCCCTGGGCTGCGAATACGCGCAGGGTGACCTGTTCTCCCGGCCGATGCCCGCGGACACGGCGCGAGAGTTACTCCTCGACACGCCATCCTGGGCCGCGGTTCGCAGCGGCCAAAGCACACTCACCAGACCCGCGTGCTGAACCGCGCCGCGCTCGCGTCCCGTCGCCATTGCGCGCCGGAGAACGAGCGGATACCTGCCACCTCCCCCCTAGACCTAGCCACACTCGCGCGCCTCTGCTAACGAGCCGTTGAGAATCGACGCTCTGGAGCAGCCCAGATGAGCGAGCGATCGTGATAGAGCGCCCGGAGGACGGGAATCCGCTGAAATTGATCAGCCGAAGCGCGGTCATGCCGATCAGCGAGAACGCTCATGCCGATCAGATCGGAGCGAAGCGATGCTCAGGCGGCTAACAAGTGACAGACTGATCGGCATGGTTCAACTCGCACCGGTACTTGACAGGACGTGGCCGGCCCCAACGTGCACCGAACTTACCAAGAGCTCATAAAGAGTGCGAATGGAAGCGTGGCCGCGGGCTACTCCAAGGAGCCAAGACAGGACGAAAGGACACTCTGCACCGAGGTCCTGATAACGGCGGGTCTTCTCGTGGAGGGGAAACCCTAACATCCGGTTAAGGAAGGACAGCTTTATGAGCCAGATTCCCCTGCATTTCGCCGCGCACCGGGGCTTCTTTTTCAAGAGCCTGCTAGACTAAGAGGCTGCCTCAACCGCACAACGTACAGGGACGTCTGCTATGCGCATCCTTTCCGGCATCCAGCCTTCGGGCCGCCTTCACGTAGGCAATTACTTCGGGGCCATGCGCCAGCACCTGGCCCTACAGGCCGAGAACGAGGCCTTCTATTTCATGGCGAGCTACCACGCCCTCACCACGGTGCAGGACCCCAAAGAGCTGCGCGCGCTGACCCTGGGCGTGGCCGCCGACTACCTGGCTTTGGGCCTGGACCCGGTGAAGACGGTGCTCTTCACCCAGCAGGACGTCCCCGAAGTGACCGAACTCACTTGGATGTTCTCGTGCGTCACGCCCATGGGGCTGCTCGAGCGGGCCACGAGCTACAAGGACAAGGTGGCCCAGGGGCTGATGGCCAACCACGGCCTCTTCGCCTACCCCGTGCTGCAGGCGGCAGACATCCTCATCTACCTCTCCGACGTGGTGCCGGTTGGGCAGGACCAGAAGCAGCACATCGAGATCACCCGTGATATCGCGGCGAAGTTCAACAACCAGTTCGGGGAGGTCTTCAAGATCCCCGACGCCTACATCCTCGAAGAGACGGCGGTGGTGCCTGGTATCGACGGAAAGAAGATGTCGAAGAGTTACGGCAACGACATCGGTATGTTCGAGGAGGGGAAGGCGCTCCGCAAGAAGGTGATGGCGATAGTCACCGACTCCACTCCGGTGGATGAGCCCAAAGACCCGGAGACCTCCACGCCGTTCCTTCTACTGAAGCTCATGGCCTCCCCCGACGAGCTCGCTGAGTGGGAGGAACGCTACCGCAGCGGCGGCATGGGCTACGGCGAGGTGAAGCAGCGCCTGTTCGAACTTCTCGACGAGACCTTCGCCCCCTACCGCGAGCGGCGCAAGGCATTGGAAGCCGATCCCGGCTACGTGCAAGACGTACTCCGCGACGGCGGCCTGAGGGCTCGGGCGGTCGCCCACGTCACTATGGAACGGGTGCGCGAAGCCGTCGGGCTGCCTATCAGCTATACGCCGGCACCTTAGGGCCGCAGATGCCCGAGAGGCCCTCTCGCAGATGGAGCGAGGGGGCCCGATGGGCCCCCTCGCTGACGTCGAACGTATCGCAATCCCCCGGAACCTGGGTGATGCTCTTACCCCGGTCCGGCTTCTTCAGTATGTACGTATCGAGCACGGACGCTATGTCTCCGCGGTCTCGGCTGGAGTCTGCTTGCCGGTCAGGATGCTCCAGATGCTCAGTATGAGTCCACCCAGCAACACCACGCCGAAGAACAGTACGACCTTGAACCAGAACTGCATCTGCAGCTGCGCGGTCATGAAGCCTTGTCCCATGACCCGCTCGATGTAGGTCTGCAGAATACCGGCGATGCCCATGGCCACACCGAGGCCCAGCACGGCCAGGCTCATGATCCAGAAACCGGCGATGGCCAAGGTAGGTTTGAAGCGTGAGACGCCGCGCAGTTTTGGCAAGGCGTACCAGAACATGGCGAAGTTGAGCAGGGCGTAGGCGCCGAAGAACGCCAGATGGCCGTGACTGGCGGTCACCTGACTGCCGTGGGTGTAGTAGTTGATTTGAGGGAGCGTGTGGGCGAAACCCCATATGCCCGCGCCAACCAAGTGGCCGATGGCGGTCCCCAAGCAGAACGTCCACACGACTTTCTCCTTGATGACACCTCCCTGCCGCCGGTGGGTAAGGAACGTGTCGATCACCATGGCCACGATGGGAAGCACTTCCATCGCACTGAAGATACCGCCGATCCACAACCACGCGTCGGGAGCCCCGATCCAGTAGTAGTGGTGGCCGGTGCCCGCCAGGCCCGTGAAGAGGAACAGGGCCGTCTCCAGATAGAGGTACTTCTCGACGACCTTCCGATCGACTCCGGTGATCTTGATCAGGATGAAGGCGAGGATGGAAGCCGTCACCAGCTCCCAGGCGCCTTCCACCCAGAGGTGCACCACCCACCACCAGTAGAACCAGTCGAGACTCAGGTTGCGGTAGAAGGGCATCCCGAAGATGTACAGCAACGCAAGGAAGACCAGCCCGCCCAGCAGCATGCCGAGCACTGCGGTCTTCTTGCCTTTGAGTACGGTCATCCCCACATTGAACAGGAAGATCAGTGCGCCGATCACGATGACGAAGTCCAAAGGCAGGGGAATCTCCAGGATGGGCTTGCCCTGCGTCCACCCGAAGGCGAAGCCCACGAGGGCGATGACTCCGGTGACCACCAAGGCCAGCAACTGCAGGTAGGCCAACTTGACGCTGTAGATATCGCGCTCGGCTTCCTCGGGCACCAAATAGTACGTGCCGCCCATGAAGCCGAGCAACAACCACAGCACGAGTAGATTTGTGTGCATCGCCCGAGTCATGCCGAAGGGCAGAGCGTCGACGATGCCCTGCGGGACAGTGAAGGCGTAGCTGATCGCCAGCCATAATCCCACGATGAGCTGCAGCGCGAAGAGTGCCAGCGCGATGATGAAGTACCAGTACGCCACCCGCTGGGATGCGTACGGATACAGATCAGTGCCGGTGCGGGCCTGGGCCCCACCGCCGGATGTTGCGGAAGTATCGATGGTCGCTGTCTCTGCCATGTCCCTCACCCCCTACTGCTGCTTGGCGAGGAACTCGCCCAGAGCGTTGCGGTCGTCCTCACTGACGCTGTCTTGAGCCGGCATCCGGGATTCCGGGTTCACCGATTTCGGATCGGCGATGTACGCAGCGATGGTGGCCGCGTCGTATTTGGTGCCTACCGTGTCGAGAGCAGGGCCGATGCTACCTCCCACTCCGCCGATGGAGTGGCACCCCATACAACTCTCTTTGAACGCCGCGGCACCTCGGGTCAGACCGGCGCCACCGGTGAGACGACGCTCCGCTGCCGACAAGCCTGCCTCCTTATCCTGGGGAGGCCAGTCGTTGTTGTCGATGTTGCCGACCCATTCCAAGAACGCCACGAGATCGGCCGCCTGCTGATCGGTCACGCCGAGGTTCGGCATGTGGCGGACCGACTTCGCGAAGATGACCTCCGGCTGTTGTACGGCGGCCTTGATGCCCTCGGGCCCGATGCGCTTGTAGACTTTGGTGAGATCGGGGGCGTAATAGACCCCGAACCCAAGGATTGTGTGGCACGTGTTGCAGTTCTTCCCTGCCCACACATGTTTGCCGGCCACCACCTGATCGCTCAACTTCTCTGCGTGCGTAAGGGCATCCACCTGTCGGTGGGTGTCCCACGTAAGACCGAGAAAGATGGCGAGAGAGACAAGTGTGCCGGCCAAGAAAATGAAGAATGCGTTGCGATTGGCCAAATGAACCGTCCTCCTTCCTGAGGCGATACCCGACGTCCTCACAATTCCATCATATTCATGGTGAAAACGCAAGATAATCTGTTGACGGCAGGCACCCACACTTCGAAAGATGGGCTTGCGGTCGTGACGCGCCAGTGTAAATAGTGTGCACGCGAACCGGTCGCGCCGAGCAGTCGCCGTCTGAGCCGGTCAGACGAATACGGGGGTCGCGTTGGCCGAGAGGCACCCGCTCCCCATCATCTTCGACATGTTCTGGATCGCGGTCGCTACCCTGTCCACGAACATCGCGGCGAACGTGGTCTCACCCACCGGGGTGTGACACCGACTGCCGACGGCCGCCGGCACCCCGGCGAACACCGTCGTGTGATGCCGATTTCAGTCGATGATAAAGAGCTTTGCACCGACTTCAGTCGACGAACGATGCGGCTCTGAGTCGTCCGCGACTTGATAGCTCATGCCCGGTGTCAGCCTGAAGCGGCGACCGTCTTCCAACTCAGTGTCGAGTTCGCCATCGATGCACAGCAGTATGTGGCCTTTCGCACACCAATGATCGGCCAAGTAGCCAGGCGTGTATTCAACCACCCGCACCCGGATGCTCCCAAACTGTTGGGTGCGCCAGTAGGCCATCCCGGTCGTTCCCTTGTGTTGGGTTGGTTCGATCTTGGACCAATCAGTGGTACCGAATGGAACAGCTGAGATCTGCATCTTCACTCCCGTGCTACTCGGATGTCTGGAACCTGGGCACGCGCTCGCGGCCCCGTCGATCAGGACTTGCCGGTGTGCTTGTAGAAGTCCTTGGCTGCCTTCTGTATGACCTTCCACTTCCGAATCTCCTCAGCTCGAAGCCGAGCGTCGGTCTTCATTGCGGCGACTTCTGCCTCTCGCATCAGCTTGCGGTAGTTCTTCAGACGATTCGCAGGCAACAGGCCCGCCTCGACGGCCGCCTGAACCGCACAGCCCGGCTCATCTTTGTGAGTGCAGTCTCGGAAGCGGCAGGAGCGAGCCACCTCCTCAATCTCCGGGAATATCGCGGCGATACCAACCTCCGAACCGGTCAACGCAAGCGCGCGCAGTCCCGGCGTATCAACGAGGATGCCCCCACCGGGCAACTGAATCAGCTCGCGTACGACCGTGGTGTGTCGACCGCGATGGTCGCTCACGCGGACCTCACGAGTCTCTTGACGATCCTCGCCGAGAAGGACGTTGATGAGCGTTGACTTGCCGGCCCCGGAAGGCCCAAGCAGCACTGCCGTCTTCCGATCCTCGACGAAGCGCGGCAAGGATTCCACGCCGAGACCGGCCACGGCGCTTGTGACAAGTACGTCGCACCCCATCGCCACAGCCTCGGCTGCGGCACGGGCGGCATCGGGAGCGGCAGAGAGGTCGGCCTTGGTCAACACGATCGCGGGAACGGCTCCGGAGTCCCAGACCAACGACAATTCGCGTTCGATGCGCCGGAGGTTGGGCTCCACGTCGATGGGGTGGACGAGGAACACCGTATCGACGTTCGCGGCGAGGACCTGCACGACCGAGGGCTCTCCCGGGTCTCCCTTGGTGATTGCACTCGATCGCGCCAGCACCGCCTCGATGAAAGGCACGTCGATCCCATGTGGCGCGCGGACGACAACCCAGTCGCCAACGGCAGGCAAGTCCAGGGGGCCGCGCGCGGCCTTGACAAGAGCCGTCGAGGCCTTCGCGCGACGCACGCCGTCGGCCGCCGCGACCAATGCGCTGCCCCTATCAGCGCGGACCACACGGGCCGGATAGTTATCTCCGCCCTCGAATTGAGCGAATAGGGCCTGCCAACGCGGCGAATAGCCCAAGGGGCACAGCGCGGGAATGTCAGACATCGCGTGTCCTTCCGACAAGGTGCCCACAGTCTGGTCAGACACGGCGCACCAAAATCGAAGCATACCAGCACACAGGAGCCGCTAGCAGGCTGCTGAACCATGACTTCTCGCGGCGGAGGTGCGCTGGGAACGCGCCAGACAAGGACGCAGAAAGCGCACATAGCGGCGCTATGTGCGCGACCGAGGACGACGTATCGCGCCTCCCAGTGCGCTTCGGCCGCCGGGACCTCGTTTTTCAGCAGCCTCCTAACGCCCGCCCGGCCGCGCAAGCAACTCCCAGGCCCGCAGCCCCAGGGTGAGCGAGACCAGGTCGTCGTTTGCGGCCAGGCTCAATCCAAGGAGCGCCTCGACGCGCTCGAGCCGCTTGGTGAGCGTGTTGCGATGCACGCCCAGGGACGCGGCGGCAGCGCTCATCGAACGATCGGCTGCCAAGTATGCCCTCAACGTGTCCAGCAGATAGCCGTTCCGTCGCCGATCGTGTTCCACCAACAGCGCGACGGTATCCATGTAGATCGCCGTCAGCGCTTCGGGGCTCTGCGTCTCCAGCAGGCGCTCCTCGGGGTGGAGTTGGTCGAAGAACCTGATCCGCTGTCCGCCGCTGCGCTTCGCCATGTCCGCCGCCTCCAGCGCCTGCCGGAACGCCCCGGCCGCCGCCACCGGACCACGTCCCGGAGCCGAGACCCCGATGCTCACCGTGATGGTCCCCACCTCCTGTTCTGTAGCGCGGCAGAGAGGGGCCAGGGTCCGTTCCGCCGCCACCCGGTCGGTGTCGCCGAACTGGATCAGCACCACTACGGCGTCGCTCTTCGGCACCGTAAGATAGGGGAGGCCGTGGCCGCCGAGGAACTTCTCGACGCTCTCCAGCAGCGCCGATTTGACCTCTTGGATCTGCTCTTCGCTGCGGTCGCCGCCCCGAGAGTGACGGCCCGCCACATCCTCGATGTCCAACACCGCCACACGCCACCAGACAGAGGCGTCGAGGCCATGATAGACCATGCGCTCCCTCAGGTCGCGCTCGCTCCCGATGCCCGAGACAAGGTCGTCGAGCAGACCGATTCGCATGCGCCGCTCAAGCGCGGCGACATCGCGCTCGCGCAGCCGATCGAGGGTGATGAGTTTCTGCGCAAAGGAGAGCGTGGTCTCTGCAAGTTCCGGGATGGGACGGTTGGCGTACGCGGCTACCAGGACCCTGTCGACCCGGCCGTAGAGGCTTGCCTCCCGATACGACACTCGATAGCCGGACAACTGGAACGAGGGCAGCGGTTCGGCCCGCTCGCGGTGCTCGCGGTAGCCGGACCACAACGCCTTCCGGCTCCGACCACTGAATCGCGCCTGGGTCTGGGCTTCTGCCACGAGTGCACCCCGGCCATCGAACAGAAAGACGGTGGTCTCCAGCAACTCGGCCAAGTGAGCCACGAGATCGGCCGGTCCTCGTTCTTCCAATAGGAGATCGAGCAGATGGCTCTGCAGCGACAGCGTGCGTCGCAGTCGGTACGTGTCCCGAGAGTTCAGAGCGAGATACACGAAGCTGGTGATTCGGCGGAACGGCACGCTCATCGGCACGATGAATAGGGGAAGCGACAGCTCCTTGGCCCGCCGCACCATCACATCAGGCAGCGCGTCGACGTAGTGTCCCAGGGAGACGCCGATACCGGCCATGTCCGCCTTGACCATCGCTTCCACCAGTCTCACGCCGAAGACCGGGTCGGTCACCAGGTTGAGCCCAGTGGATAGGAGCAGGCTGCGGGGAACCATCCACGGGGTCGGATCCTCAAGTTCCGACAGGTGGATACCCTCGACCGCCCCGTCGATGGCGCGCTCGCCCGCCAGAAGGCCCAACCCGAACTCGGTCTCCCCGAGTAGATCCCGGATGGCGAGGGGCGGGCGAGGCGCGGTGCCCCGCGAACGACCGGGTGCATCCGCCACCGGCTGGGCGCGTCCCCTCTCTGTGTGCACGTTGCTGCTTTCGGGGTCCATACCAGTGCACGATACCACTGTACACAGCATCTACACCACGCTAGCCTGAGTATGCAGCCCATGTCTTGTTCCCGCGCTCTCACGAGTCCGGGCCATCCACAGGAGGAGTGCGCCCATGTCCGTCACGCAAAGCCCGGTTGTGCTCATCCCGGAGTACAAGGCCCACTACGGCCTCGTGCCAAACTACATCAATGGGCGCTTTGTCCCGTCCGAAAGCGGTCGCATTCTCACAGTCGACAACCCGGCAACCGGCAGGGAGATAGCCACCGTGGCCATGTCCACCGCCGCCGAGGTCGACGCCGCCGCACAGGCAGCGCATGCCGCCTACCACGAGTGGCGTCGGGTGCCGCCGCAGGCGCGGGTGCAGTACTTGTTCAAGCTGAAGCAGGCGGTGGAGGAACATCTCGAGGATCTCGCCCGCGTGGTCACTCAGGAACACGGCAAGAGCCTGGAAGAGGCCCGCGGCTCGGTGGCCCGGGCAATCGAGCATCTTGAAGTGGCCTGTGGGATGCCGTCACTGATGATGGGCTACAACCTGGAGGACGGCGCCGCCCCCGGCATCGACGAAGAGATGATCCGGCAGCCTCTGGGCGTCTTTGGCTGTGTCGCCCCCTTCAACTTCCCCATGATGGTGCCGTTCTGGTTCTGGCCCTACGCCGTCGCGGCGGGAAACACTTACATCGTGAAGCCGTCGGAGCAAGACCCGATCAGCCAGATGCTTATCTTCGAACTCCTGCACGAAGTGGGTCTCCCCGCGGGCGTCATGAACATGGTCAACGGCGACAAAGAAGTCGTTGACGCCCTGCTGCACCATCCGCTGATCCGAGGCATATCCTTCGTGGGCTCCAGCCGGGTGGGCCACTACGTCTACCACGAAGGCGCCAAGTTCAAGAAGCGGGTTCAAGCCCAGGCGGGCGCCAAGAACCACCTGGTGGTCATGCCCGACGCGGTGCTGGAGAAAGCGTCTCAGAACTGGATCAACTCCTTCTTCGGCTGCACCGGTGAGCGCTGTCTAGCGGGCTCGGTGCTGGTGTGCGTCGGCGAGGAGACCCACCGCGCGGCGGCGGCGGCCTTCAAAGCGCAGGCAGAGAAGGTCTGCGTAGGCTACGGCCTCGACGAGCGTGTGGCGGTGGGCCCGGTCATCTCGGCGGCCGCTAAGGAACGCATCCTGGGTCTGATCGAGAAGGGCTTGGAGGAGGGCGCCACCCTGCTGCTCGACGGGCGCTCACCTGACATCATCACCCCAGGCTGTGAAGACGGCTACTTCGTCGGCCCAACCATCTTCGACAACGTGACACCCGAGATGACGATCGCACAGCAAGAGATCTTCGGACCGGTGGCCTGCGTCATGAAGGTCGACACGCTCGATGAGGCCCTCAAGATCATCGACGAGAGCCCCTATGGCAACGCCGCCTCCATCTATACGCAGGACGGCTTCACCGCCCGCAAGTTCAAGTACGAGGCCAATGCCGGCAATATCGGCATCAACATCGGCGTGCCGGCGGCCATGGCCTACTTCCCCTTCGCTGGACGCAAGGACTCGTTCTTCGGCGACCTGCACGGTCAGGGCCGGGACGCGATCGACTTCTTCACCGACAAGAAAGTGGTCATCAACCGCTGGATCTGGGATCCGAAGACCATGGGCACCTGGAGCTGAGATATGACAACCGAAGCGATATCCGGCGCCGACATAGTCGCGCTCTGCAAAGAACACTCCTTCTTCTCCTGGTCGGTTCAGGGCACGGTCGACCCCATCCCGATGGTGCGGGCCGAAGACGTGTACTTCTGGGATGCCGACGGCAAACGCTATACAGACATGAACTCGCAGCTGATGTGCGTCAATATCGGTCACGGCGATCGACGCGTGATAGACGCCATCAAGACTCAGGCCGACGAATTGGTCTACGCCGGACCGGGCATGGCGACCAGGGTGCGGGCGCGACTCGGGGAGAAGCTGGCCGAGGTCACGCCGGGCGATCTGAACACCTTCTTCTACACCCTTGGCGGGGCCGAAGCCAACGAGAACGCCATGCGCTTGGCCAAGATGTTCACCGGCCGCCACAAGATCGTGACCCGCTACCGCTCGTATCACGGGGCCACGGCCGGAGCCATCGCCCTCACCGGCGACCCCCGGCGCTGGGCCAACGAACCCGGCTATCCGGGCATCATCCGGGTGTTCGACCCCTACAAGTACCGCAGTCCCCTCTACACCGAAGGCGATAGCGACGAGGTCTTCTCGCGGAAGTGTCTGGATCAGATCGAGGAGACCCTCATGTATGAGGGCCCAGAGACGGTGGCCGCCGTGTTCATCGAATCGGTGACGGGCACGAACGGCCTGATCATCCCCCCCGACGGCTACCTGCAGGGGCTGCGCGCACTCTGCGACAGGTACGGCATCCTGCTCATCTGCGACGAGGTCATGGCCGGCCTGGGCCGCACCGGAGCGTGGTTCGCGGTGGACCACTGGAATGTGGTGCCTGACATCATGACCATGGCCAAGGGTCTCACCTCGGCCTACCTGCCGCTGGGAGCGGTGGCCATCGGGCAGAAGGTCGCCGATCACTTCCAAGACCGCATGTATTTCGGCGGGCTCACCTACAGCGCCCACCCCATGTGTCTGGCGGCCGGGGTGGCGACGCTGGGCGTGTTGCACGACGACGACTTGGTGGGTAACTCGCGCCGCATGGGTGGCGTCATGGCCGGTCTCATGGCCGACCTCAAGGCCAAACACCCCTCGGTGGGCGACGTCCGTTCCATCGGTCTGTTCGGCGTGGTGGAGTTGGTACGCAACCGGGCGACGAAAGAGCCCATGGCGCCCTTCAACGGCACCAGTCCGGAGATGCAGAAGCTCGGCGCCTTCTTCAAGGAGCAGGGCCTCTTCGTCTTCATCCACTGGAACAACTTTTTCGCCAACCCCCCCCTCACCATCAGGGAGCCGGAACTGCGCGCCGCCTTCGAGATCTTCGACGCCGGTCTCGACATCACCGATGCGGCCGTGACCGGATAACTGCCTCCTCTCTTCGTGTACAATCCACACCGTGAACGCGACGCACCGCCATCCCGATCCAGACGAACTCACGCCGCAACTGCGAGAGATACTGTCCGGCCTCGCTGAGGTGCATGACATCCGGCTTCTCACCGACGAGGAGCGGGCCGAGGCCCAACGGCTGGAAGACCTGGCGGAAGCATCGGGCGCCGCGGGAGGGCTCATGAAGTTCGTCAACGAAGGCATCCACGCGGCCCTGGCATCGGATGCGGTCTTTGCCGTCACCACCGGGCCGATGACCAACGAGCCTCCAACCCCGTGGACCATCATGCTCGACGATGACGACCAGGTGATCGGGGAGTGGCTCCCGCAGAGTCGCATAGCCGAGGCGAGGGAAAACAAACGCTGCATCTTCATCTCCGAAGACTTCGTCATGTACAAGGACCCCCGCCCTCGCGGGAACAGCCGTTTTGTGATGCCGTTCGTCAGTCTGCCTCTCCAAGGGGATGACTCGCCCTTCGCGGTGTGCGGTGTCGGCTCGCCCTCCACCCCCGGCGACGAGTACATCCGCTCGCTCATGGGTAACCCCGGCAGAGATGTAGCTACGCTGCTCTTGGGAGTCCGCTTCCGCCCATCACCCTGAAGAAGGAGACGACAAGATGGCCGACGCACCCCTCATCGCACCGTGGGTAGGCAACCTCTCCGAGATCACTGAGTTCGCGAACGACGGCATCGTGAGCAAGACCATCGTCGACGAGCCTGCGGTCAAGGCTCTGATCATGGCCTTCGCCCCCGGGCAGTCGCTTTCTGAGCACACGGCGAGCATGCCGGCGTCGATACATATACTGCAGGGACACGCCTCGGTGCTTCTGGGCGACGACCGCTATGACGCACCCGCGGGCACGTACATCTACATGCCTGCCAACCTCAAGCACGCTGTGGACGCCATCGACAACATGGTGTTCTTGCTTCACCTGCACAAGGGGTGACGAGCCCATACCCGCCGGGGTATAATCCCCCGACGCGCCATCGCGGGCTCGGGCCGTTCTGAGCCACGAAACGACCGGGGGATACCACGCCATGACTGAGAAGAAGACGCCCCGCACCACCGGAGTTGCCACATCGGCCGTTCGGGCGGACGTAGACGCGGGCATCTGCGGCTTCCACACCAGCGTGATCGCTGAAGCCGAGTCCATGCGCAAGGTGAAGCTGACCATCGAGACGGAATGCGCTCAGATCACCAAGGCCGCGAAGGAACTCGCCGAGATGGACATGCTCGAAGAGTTGAAGGCCGGCCTAGGTCACGGGCACGTGTACGGGGTTCTCTCCGGATGCGTGCGCCACGTTACCTGCCCGGTGGGATCGGGAATCCTGAAAGCAGCCGAAGCCTCGGCAGGACTTGCCCTGCCCAAGGACGTCACCATCAAGCTGAGCAAGGTGTAGGCGGCGCGCGTCAGTCCACCAGGATCAGCCCCGTCCACCTCACCGGCTGGTCCGAGGACAATGCGATGGGCAGGCCCGCGTTGGCGGCGGTCTTGAACACGTCGATGCCCACACCTTCCATCGACGGGCGGGCTTCGAACGGATGGCGACAGGGCTCGCTGCTTCCCACACCCACGCACGCAGGACACAGAAGGCAGATACCGCCGCTGAAACCCGCTGCGTAGTAGTAGCCGGCCTTGAACGCCTCGGCCTCCAAACGGTTTATTACCCGGCCGAGGAGTCGGTTCGGCGCGCCGTGGAGCAGTGCTTCTAGTTCAGCCGCGTCCTTCCCGGCGAGACCCTCACCATCGAGATCGACCGAATTCCGCTCGGACTCCACCTGCACGAGCAAGGCCACCGAGAACCGTTCGAGCACGACGCGAAACTCGGCCACCGACATGGTGTTGGGTGGGCAGTGCAGGTAGTGCCCGTAACCCTGACACGCCGGCACGGCGCACTTCAGGCGCACGCGCTCGTCGACCACAACCCGTTCGGCCGGCATCAAGGCGGCATGAGTCGCCCCAAATTCTCTGGCCTTCTCGACAAGAAACCGCAGCTCTTCTGCCGCCCCATGGTACGTCATGGGACTAGGAAGCCGAGAGTCTGCGGAGTTCGAACGCCACGGGGTTCGCGGCATCCGAGCAACAGGCCACGACCCTGTCCTTATCATCCTCCCACGGAACACTGCCTCCGAAGCGGAGGGTGGCAAGATAGGGGGACAGAGAGGCAATAGCCCACGTGCAGAGCCCTTCCGGCGCACGCAGATCGGTAACCAGCCACGAATCGCCCGGCTGATACCCACAGGGCGCCTTGCCCGAGCCCTGGACTTCGGTGACCGTGATACGGATATCGGGGGTACCGTAGACGCCGCCCATGGACCGCCTCCTTTAGCGATGTATCCAGCCCATCGTAGCAGATGGACAACGGCCGATGTCATGAAGAAGCCGGCGTTCCCGTTCCGGGCTAGTCCGAGTATGCTGACCACGCGGGCGTTATTCGCACAGAGAGCCTAGTGGAGACCTGTAGCGTGGTCGCATCACCGATCGTCGACCTGAGTCACCCATTGCGCATGGGGATGCCCCTCTTTCGAAGCGACCCGTCTGTGGAGATCATCCCGCGACTCACCCACGCCGAGCACGGGTATTCCGTCACAGAGATACGCATGGGCACACACGCCGGTACCCACATGGACGCCGGCTACCACTTCTTCGCCGACAAGCCGACCCTCGACCAGTACCCCGTGGAGCGCTTCGTGGGCAGCGGGGTCGTGCTCGATCTTCGCGCCCAACCGGCAGACACTGCGGTCGCATCGGAGACCCTGCGCGTGGCCATCGCCGCATCCGGGGGTCTCCGGGCCGGCGACTTCGCCCTCCTCTGGCACGGCTGGGATGCCCACTTCGGCGGCGACCTGATGTGGCGGAACCCCTACCTGTCAGAGGAGGCCGCGAAGCTGCTCGTCGACGCGGGCGTCACGCTGGTAGGCACCGACACGCCCAACGTAGACAGCTCGACAGACCTCACGGCGTTCCCTGCCCACACAATGTTGCTGGGCAATGGCCTGCTCATCGTCGAGAACCTTCGCGCGCTCGGCCGGGTGGGCATAGGCCGCGTCGATTGCGCATTCCTGCCGCTTCCGCTCACTCAGACCGACGGGGCCCCTGTCCGGGCGATCGCCTGGCCAAGCTCGCGCCCGGCCAGCACCTGACCCGCCAGTTTCGCTACGTCGGTGGGGTCGATGCCCACGCGTATGCCTGCAGCCTCCATCGCCACCTTCTTGGCGCGGGCGGTGCCCGACGATCCCGAGATGATGGCTCCGGCGTGCCCCATCTGCTTGCCGGCCGGGGCGGTGAAACCCGCGACGTAGCCCACAACCGGCTTCGTCATGTGCTCGGCCACATAGCGGGCCGCTGTCTCTTCCTCGTCACCGCCGATCTCCCCTACCATGACCACCAGCTGCGTCTCCGGGTCGGCTTCGTAGCGGGCCAGGATGTCGACGTAGGTCGATCCCACGATGGGATCCCCCCCGATGCCGACCGCGCTCGACTGGCCGATGCCTCGGTGCGTGAGTTCGTTGGCGATCTGATAGGTGAGCGTGCCCGAGCGGCTGACGATCCCCACCGGCCCGGGGATGAAGATCTGCGCCGGCATGATGCCCACGCTCGCCTTCCCCGGCGAGATCACGCCCGGGCAGTTGGGTCCGATGAGGGTGACCGCGCGATACCGCAGATAGTTGTAGACCCGCAGCATATCGTGCGCGGGGATGCCCTCGGTGATGACCACGATGGTACCCAGTCCGGCGTCGATGGCCTCGTAGATGGCGTCGGTGGCGACGCGGGGAGGTACGAAGACCAGGGAGACGTCGGCGCCGGTTGCCTCCACCGCCGACCGCACGGTGTCGAACACCGGGATGCCCTCGACATCCTGCCCGCCTTTGCCGGGAGTGACGCCACCCACCACGTTCGTGCCGTAGGCCCGGTTGCGCCGGGCGTGGAACGAACCTTCCCGACCTGTGAGACCCTGTACGACGACCCGGCTGGTCTCATCGATGATGATGGCCATCACACCACCCCCCGCGCCAACTCGACCGCGCGGTCGGCCGCCCCCCGCATCGACTCTTCCACGGACAGGTTCGCCGCTCCGGCGGCGATGGCGTCGGCGATGATGACCCGACCGTCGGCTTCGTTCGTCCCCTCCAGACGGACCACGATCGGCATCTTGATGTCCATGCGGTCGATGGCCGTGAGGATTCCTCGGGCCACCTCGTCGCAGCGGGTGATGCCGCCGAAGATGTTGAACAGTATTGCGTTGACCTGGGAATCGGACGTGAGCACCTCAAGGGCCGTGACGATCTCTTCTTCCTTGGCGCCACCGCCAACGTCCAGGAAGTTGGCCGGCGCCCCGCCCGCCTCGGCGACCACATCCAACGTGCTCATGACCAGACCCGCGCCATTCCCCAGGATGCCGATGTCGCCACCGATCTTTACATAGGTGACCCCGCGTTCCCGGGCCATGACCTCTTGGGCATCGGCGAGATGATGGTCTTCCATCTGGGCGACGTGCCGGTGCCGGAACAAAGCGCTGTTGTCCACGGTGACTTTGCAGTCGAGCGCCACCAGACGACCGCCCACCACCGCCAGAGGGTTCACTTCCACCAGCAGAGCCTCATACCGAGTGAAGGCCTCGAAGAGGCGGGCGAACAATTCGCACATCGGCCGGAGCAGCTCTGTCTCCAGCCCGGCCTCGAACACCAGCCTACGTCCGTGGTAGTCCGTCCAGCCGGCGAGCGGATCGACATACACGCGGGCGATGGCGTCCGGGTGCTCCCGCGCCACGTCTTCCACTTCCATGCCGCCCATGCGCGACAGCATGGCCAGCACCTTCTTGGCCCCGCGATCGAAGACGAGGGCGGCGTAGAGTTCGTGCTCCAACGGTGCCGCTTTCTCCACCAGCACCCGGTGCACGTCGAGGCCGCCGATGGTCATCCCGAGCACGCTTCGGGCTGCTTCGCGGGCCTCGTCCGGATCATCCGCCCGCTTGATGCCGCCGGCCTTGCCTCGGCCTCCGGTCAGCACTTGGGCTTTGACCACCACTCCGCCGCCCAGGTCCGCGGCGGCGGCGGCGGCCCGAGACGGCGACGTCGCCACCCGTCCCTCGGGCGTCTCGATCCCCACGCTGCGCAGAAGTTCTTTTCCCTGATACTCGTATAGGTCCATTAGAAATGCATGGCCTCCCGGGCTTTGAACTCCCCCATCTCTTGACGGAGCACTCCGACGACCTCGCCCAGGGTGGCGTAGGCGCGCAGAGCGTCCTTCATAGGATAGAGCAGGTTGTCGGAGGTGCGGGCGGCGGCGCGGAGGGCGCCCAGGGCCGTCTCCACCGAGCGCAAGTCCCTCTCCGCCCGCAGCGCCGCGAGCCGTTCTTCCTGCTGCCGCTGCACCTTGGGATCGACGCGTAATAGGTTCATCTTGGGCTTCTCGCCGGTCGTGAAGCGGCTGACCCCCACTATGATCTTCTCGTCCCGCTCCACCGCCATCTGGTAGGTGTAGGCCGCGTCCTCGATCTCCCGCTGCATATAGCCCTGCTCGATGGCCCGCACCGACCCGCCTAGCTGCTCCACGTGACCCATCAGCTCCAAGGCCTTCCCCTCCAACTCGTCGGTGAGCCGTTCCACCGCGAACGAGCCCGCGAGGGGATCGACCGTGTCGACCACGCCCGTCTCGTACGCAACGACCTGCTGGGTGCGCAGTGCGACGGTGACCGATTCGTCCGACGGCAGAGCCAGAGCTTCGTCGAAGGAGTTGGTGTGCAGCGACTGCGTTCCCCCCATCACCGCCGCGAGCGCCTGCAACGCCACCCGCACGATATTGTTGTGGGGCTGCTGGGCCGTCAACGTGCATCCCGCCGTCTGGGTGTGGAAGCGCAGCATCTGGCTCTTGGGATCGACGGCTCCGAAGCGATCGCGCATGACCCGCGCCCACATGCGCCGAGCCGCCCGATACTTGGCCACCTCCTCCAGGAAGTGGTTGTGCGCGTTGAAGAAGAAGGAGAGTTGAGGAGCGAACTCGTCCACCGCAAGGCCCGCGTCGATGGCCGCCTGTACGTAGGCGATGCCATTCGCCAGCGTGAACGCCAACTCCTGCGCCGCCGTCGCACCCGCCTCCCGAATATGGTAGCCGGAGATAGATATGGTGTTCCAGCGCGGCAGCTCCACGCGGCAATACTTGAAGATGTCGGTGATCAGGCGCATCGATGGGGCCGGAGGGAAGATGAACGTCCCTCGGGCAACGTACTCCTTGAGCACATCGTTCTGGATGGTGCCCCGCAGCTGCCGGGTGTCGGCGCCCTGCTGCTCGGCAACCAGCTCGTACATCAGCAGCAGCACGCCGGCCGGCGCGTTGATGGTCATGGAGGTCGAGACTTTGTCCAGGGGGATGCCCGCAAACAGCGTCTCCATGTCACGCAGCGAGTCGATGGCCACCCCGACCTTTCCTACCTCGCCCTCGGCCAAGGGATGGTCGGAATCGTAGCCCATCTGCGTCGGTAGATCGAAGGCCACCGAAAGGCCGGTCTGCCCGTGCTCGAGCAGGTAGCGGTAGCGGCGGTTGGACTCTTCGGCCGAGGCAAAACCGGCGTATTGGCGCATGGTCCACGGTCGTCGGCGATACATGTCCGGGTAGACCCCGCGGGTGAAGGGGAAGTCTCCGGGAGCGCCGAGGTCGCCCTGCCAGTCCTTCCCGTCCAGATCATCCCACCCGTAGAGAGCTTCGACTTCTATACCGGAATCGGTTACCCGGTGCTCATCGGAACACCCGTCGGACCCCTGTGCCACGCGACCCTCCTCTTCCGTCACGGCGCCCTCATGGGCGCTGCACCAGCTCCGACAACACGCCAAACGTGCTTCTTGGATGGATGAAGGCGATCTTGGTTCCCCCCAGGCCCGTGCGCGGAGTCTCGTCGACCAAGCGCACGCCGGCCTCCCTCAGCCACGCCATGGCGGCCTCGACATCGTCGACCCGGTAGGCGATGTGATGGATTCCCGCACCCCGCTCGGACAGGAAGCGGGCGACAGGGGAATCGTCGCGGAGGGGCCGCAGCAGCTCGATGGTGCTTTCGCCGAGCTGCAGAGCGACCGCTTCCACGCCCTGGTCCTCGAGGACCTCCCGGCGGTGCGTCACGAGGGCGAAGGCCCCACCGTAGAGCACCAGAGCCTCATCCAGATCGGTGACGGCGATGCCGAGATGATCGATGCGGGTGAGCACGCTCAAGGCAGGCGTTCCTCCAACGCACGCAGCAACTCGACGAGTTCAGGCCGGTCGAGAGTACCCAGGTAGCTCTCGTCGCCCTCGGAGATGCCGGTCTGCCAGGTGCCGTCGCCCCGCGGTCCGTCCAGGTAGAGACGGTACTGCAGCCCGTCGTCTCGGTGGAGGATGACCATCAGCCGCCCCGGGGCGCGCGTCACCTGGGGGCGGGCCACTGGAGCATCGCGCACCAGTGCCATCAGCCTGTCGAACGAGGCGGGATCGTCGGCGCGGGTGACCTTCTCGTACTCGAGGGGATTCACCCCCTGCGCTCCGTACGAGTACGACACAATGCGACCGGTATCGAGCAAGGGTTGAGGCCAGGCGAAGTAGTAGAGGTACGCGGCGGCGCCGGACACGACAGCCGCAACCGCCAACAGCACCCAGACGCGTCTCACGGCGACCTCCTCAAGCCGGGCCGGTCAAACTGCTGTCCGGGCCGCCCTCTCCGGGAAGACCGGCCATACCAGCAGGCTTCTGCCGACCGGTGAACGTCACCGACATGCCACTGCCCGCAGGCCGCCAACGAAGCTCGACGTCCTTGCCCAGCGGGGCACGGAACGTCACGATGAGGTCGATTGTCGCGCCGGGAAGAAGAGAGACCGCATCCGGACCGGTCCTGGTCGGGTCCACGGCCAAGTGCACGTCGCCGACTCCGAGGTCGAAGTCTCGCGGATCCACCCTGAACACCGAAGTGTCTCCGTTCTCGATCCACACTCGTGCCTGGTAGAACGTCTCACCAGCACCCGCCCGCATGGGCGTACCCTCATCCAGCGGGTGCTCGGGAAGAGCAGGATGGTCGGTTGGCGAAAAGGCCGTCACCACGGCTTGGGCGCGCCCCACTTTCACGGTCTCTCCCACTGCAGCCTTCACGGCGGTCGTCTTTGTGCCGCTCCCGCCGGATCCCAAACCGACGATGCCGCCGTCCCCGCATCCCCAACGCGCCACCAGCGCGATGACCAGGACCGAGACGATGACGGCCAGCAGACCCAGACGACGTCGGCGCTTTGTCTTCTTGTCGATCATCTATCCGGGACTCGTCGACGGTGATTCCGGCGCTCGAGCGCCTCGGGGTTGACAGAATGCGCGGCCGGCTCACCCCGTACGGCGGCGATGGCGTTCCGAGCGGCGAGTTCGGCCATGCGACTGCGGGTCTCTATGGTAGCGCTTCCAACGTGCGGCAGGAGCACGGTGTTGGGCAAATCGGCCAGACCGGGGGACAGCCGGGGTTCGTCCTCGTACACGTCGAGCCCGGCCGCCCCCAGAGGGCCCGCGCGCAGCGCCTCCACCAGCGCAGCCTCATCTATGACCGCGCCGCGCGATGTGTTCACCACGACGGACCCCGGCCGCATGACGGCCAATTCGCGGGCGCCGATCAGGTGCCGTGTGGCCGGCGAGAGAGGCACGTGTACGCTGACGATGTCGGAGGCAGCAAGGAGTTCATCGAGCATGCCACAGTGCCTCCACGTCGCCCCGAGCGGCACTCGCTCCACGGGCAGCGGTCCCGACGAACGAGTGTAGACAACCGACATACCGAACCCGACCGCGCGGCGGGCGACCGCCGTGCCGATGCGTCCCATGCCCACGATACCGAGGACCTTTCCGTACACGTCGCGACCCAACATGAAGGTTGGGAAGATACCGCGGAACTGTCCGCTCCGCACAAGAGCATCGCCTTCGGCGACCCGACGAGACGCCCCCAAGATGAGTGCCCAGGCCAGATCGGCGGTGGTTTCCGTGAGCACCCCCGGCGTGTTGGTGACCAGGATCCCGCGTGCCGTCGCCGCCGGGATGTCCACATTGTCGTAGCCGACTGCATAGTTGGAGATCACCCGCAGACTCGGACCCGCAGCGCCCATGACCTCGGCGTCGATGCGGTCGGCGGGGATGCAGAGCAGGGCATCGACGCCCGGGATTCCCGCCAGGAGTTCCTGCCGCAGAAGGGCGCGGTCCTCGGTGTTGCCGAGAAGTTCGAATACATCCTGCAGCAGGGGCAGTCCCGGGTCGGGTATGAACCGGGTGACAAAAACTCTCGGGCGGCGGGTCAGGGCGTGCCCTCCGCAGCGTTCCGCCTCAGGAACTCGTCCAAGCACGCCAAGACTGCATCGCGCTGATGTGCCGGGAGCAGGTCGGTGCCGTGGTCACTCCCCCGGAACACGCCCACTTCCGTGGGCTCATTCGCCGGGGTGCCCAGTTCGCAGGCGTCCGGCCCACCCCCATCGTCCTCAGCCCCTATGAACAGCGTGGAAGCCGTCACGCTCGTCACCGCATCCTTCGCCGAAAGTCCTTTGAATTCCACCGGCGCGGAGAGCGTCAACGCCCCCTGCACCGGCTCCATCGCCACGACAGGGTCACCCCATCGTCCGTGGTGAGGGTGACGACCAGCATGACGCACATCGCCGACAGCACGACGACAACGGCGGCGCGTTTCACGACAACCCGCACCTCTTATAGCGAAGTGTACCGTAGAATGACGGCATCATGTCCGCCGAACCGGCCATCGGATCACCCGCACGGTCACCGTTCCGTGATCGTCGTGTCCTCTCCTGGGCGGCCTTCGACTTCGCCAACACTCCCTTTGTCCTCCTGGTGGCAACGGTCGGCTACGCGACATACTTCAAGGACGTCGTGGCGGCGGGCGCCCGCTCGGGCGACTTCTTGTGGGGCTTCGCGGGGTCGATCTCCATGGTCGTGGTTGTCCTCACCGCTCCCGCCACCGGCGCCTATGCCGACGCTGCCGGAGCCAAACGCCGCCTCTTGATGGCGTACACTGCGGTGGCCGTCGTCTGCACCGCCCTCCTCGCTACGGTCGAGGAAGGCGCGGTGGTATGGGGGATGCTGCTCTTCATCGTAGCCAACGTCGGCTTCCAGGGAGGACAGGTCTTCTACAACGCCTTCCTGCCCGAGATCACCGGCGAGCGCACGCTGGGAGCCGTTTCCGGCCTGGGCTTCGCGGCGGGCTACGTCGGAGCGCTGCTCTCCCTACTTGGGGCACTACCCTTCTTCTGGAACGGCTTCGACACCACCAATCTGGGGAACATCCAGGCCCTCTTCCTATTCGTGGCCGGGTTCTGGGCCGTATTCTGTATCCCGACCTTCGTGTACCTGCGCGACCGCGAGGTGCCGGCGCCCACCAGCGGTCGAGCCGAGACACCCGCGACGGCGAGACACGCAGGCGGCCTGAGCCGCCTGCGTGAAGATATCTCACAGCTCCGGCAAAGACACCGTCCGCTGTTCCGCTACCTCGTCTCATACCTGCTCTATATGGACGCCATCACCACACTCACCGCGTTCACCGCCATCTACGCCCGCGACACGATCGGCCTCAGCCTGCCCCAGATCATCAGCTTGTACGTGATCTCGCAGTTCACCGCCATCCCCGGGTCCTACGTCGTGGGCCGTCTGGCCGACAGAGTGGGCGCGAAACCGACCATAAGTGGGTCGCTCTGTGTCTGGTTGGTGATCATGCTCATGGGCGCGGTTGCCCGCGGGTACAGTACCTTCGTGCTGATCGCACTCCTGGCGGGAGCGGGGACGGGCGCCCTGCAATCGGTGAGCCGCAGCTTCATGGCCCAGCTCTCGCCTCGGGACCGGGAAGCGGAGTTCTTCGGCTTTTACGCAGTCGTGGGTCGCGTGTCGGCCATTTTCGGCCCGCTCCTCTTCGGGGCGGTGTCGTCGCTCTCGGGGAACCAGCGGCCGGCGCTGGCCTCCCTCATCGTGCTGGTGGCCGCCGGTCTCGTGGTGCTCCAGAGCGTGTCGGCGCCGGCGGTCCGGACGTGATTCGCGTAGGCACCTGCTCCTGGACCGATCGAACCATGGTCGCGGCCTGGTACCCACCGTCCGCGAAGAGTGCCGCCGACCGCCTGCGCTACTACGCCGAGCGGTACGACACGGTCGAGGTCGACTCCAGCTTCTACGGGCTCCCCTCGGAACGCAACTCCACGCTCTGGGCCGAGCGGACACCTCCCGGCTTCACCTTCCACGTCAAGGCGTTCGCCATGCTCACCCGGCACGGGGTCAAGCCGGAGCAACTGCCCGCCGGACTGCGCAGCCTCCAGGACCTGGAACTGGACCGCTACGGACGCATCATCCATCCCTCGGGGAGACTGCGCGAGGATGTGTTCGCCTGGTTCTCGTCAGCGCTCGTCCCGCTCCGCGACGCCGGGAAGCTCGGGGTGATCCTGTTGCAGTTCCCTCCGTACTTCGTCGCGAACGCAGCCAACCGCGCCTACATAACCTACGCGGCTTCGCTGCTTGCGCCCGACCGAGTGGCGGTGGAGTTCCGGCACGCTTCGTGGGTCGGCCCGGAGGAACTCGAGCACACCTTGGACCTCCTGGCCGGGCTCTGTCTCAGCTACGTCGGCGTGGATGAACCCCGCTTGGACTCGACCGGCGTGCTGCCTCCGCTGACCGCCGCGACCAGCACTATCGGCTACGTGCGCTTCCACGGACGCAACGCCGCCACCTGGCATGCCCGGGTCGGCTCGGCCGCGGAGCGCTTCAAATACGACTATCCTGAAGATGAACTCGCGCAGTGGGTCGCGCCCCTGCGGCAGCTGGCGGCGGAGACGACGGTGACCTACGCCATGTTCAACAACTGCTACGGCGACTATGCGCCCCGCAACGCCCGACAGTTGATGAGCCTGCTGGACGCCGCTGAATAGACGCAACCACATGCCCAGTGAATCCAGACGAGGGGCCCCGTCGGGGCCCCTCGCACGTTCACCTCTACATACGGAGCCGGCCCGCCGCTACGGGTCCGGCGATCTGCTCCCCCGGACTACATCTTGGGCAGATGCGACATCGATTCCTTGATCTTGGCTTCCGGGTACGCGTAGTCCTCGAGCTTGCCCGACAGGTAGTTGTCATAGGACGCCATGTCGAAGTGCCCATGACCGCTCAAGTTGAAGATGATGGTCTTGGCGTCGCCCGACTGCTTGCAGGCTTCCGCTTCGGCCACGGTGGCCGCGAGAGCGTGGGAACTCTCCGGCGCCGGAATGATGCCTTCGCTGCGGGTGAAGCTCAGCGCCGCCGCGAAACAGGGATTCTGCGGGAAGGACTGGGCTTCGATAAGACCTAGATCGTAGGCATGGGAGACCAACGGGCCCATGCCGTGGTAGCGCAGTCCGCCTGCGTGGATGCCGGCGGGCACGAAGTCGTGACCCAAGGTATGCATCTTCAGCAGCGGCGTCATGCCGGCTGTGTCGCCGAAGTCGTAGGCGTACACGCCCTTGGTCAGCGAGGGGCAGGCCGCCGGTTCCACGGCGATGATGCGGGTCTTCTTGCCCTTCTTCAGATTCTCGCCGATGAACGGGAAAGCCAGGCCCGCGAAATTCGAGCCGCCGCCCGCGCACCCGATGACGATATCGGGATAGTCGCCCGCATCTTCCAACTGCTGAAGAGCTTCCTGACCGATGACCGTCTGGTGCAGCATCACGTGGTTCAGAACGCTACCCAGCGAGTAGTGGGTATTGTCGTCCTTGGCGGCCACCTCGACGGCTTCGCTGATGGCCATTCCCAAGCTGCCCGTGGTGTCGGGATCGGCGGCGAGCATCGCCCTGCCGGCATCGGTGGTGTCCGACGGGCTGGGGATGCACGTAGCCCCCCAGACGCCCATCATGCTGCGCCGGTACGGCTTTTGGTAATAGGAGACCTTGACCATGTACACCAGACACTCAAGGCCGAACAAACAGGTGGCCAACGCCAACGAGGAACCCCACTGACCGGCGCCGGTCTCGGTGCTCAAGCGCTTGATGCCTTCTTGCTTGTTGTAGTAAGCCTGCGGGATCGAGGTGTTCGGCTTGTGCGAGCCGGCCGGGCTCACACCCTCATACTTGAAGTAGATCTTGGCCGGAGTGCCGAGGGCCTTCTCCCAACGGTGAGCCCTGATGAGAGGCGTAGGCCGCCACAGCTTGTAGATCTCCCGCACTTCATCGGGGATCTCGATCGTGGGCTCCGCTGAGACTTCCTGCATAATCAAGCCCATTGGGAAGAGCGGAGCTAGATCCGTCGGGCCGATCGGCTCGTGCGTGCCGGGATGAAGCGGCGGTGGTGGACCGGGGAGACCGGCAGCCAAGATGTCCGCGGTCAGGTTGGTCCAGGACGTTGGAATTCGATCTTCGCTGAGCAGGTATTTCGTCGCCATTCTGATCCCCCTTGTACGCAACTGCGGCAATCGGAGCATACAAAATATCCCAGGCAGTGCAGCCCGTCAAGTGACGTTTGAAATATATAACAACTGTACGTTGTACGGATGTATGCACTGTACAGTGTACAGCTACGTCTTTCTGTACACTGTACAGTGCATGTTGACCGCTAAGAGATGCCCCACCTTGCCCGGTGGCCGCGCGTCACACGCCCACCGGGCCCTGGGACGTCGTCGCGAACGCGAGCAGTGCCAGGGCTACCAACCACAGCGCCACCCACGCGAGATACGCCCACCGGCCGCTCCGGCCAAGCTCATCTCCGACCTCGTCCATATGAGCCTTGAAATGTGGATACTCCTGCAACAGCGCCGATTTCCCGTCGCCCGATTCATGTCGATCACCACGCATGATCCCTTCTTCCCCCGACATTCTGTCGTGTACCTTATGTTCCGCACCATCGCCCTGAGCGAAACCTGGGCTCCCGGCAGGGTCACAACTACGAGACCGTGAAGCGACCTCCGCGCAGAACCAGCACGGGTTAGCGGCCCACGGCCTGGGGTATCCTAGAGTCACAAGTGGCAGGAACGGCTGAAGGAGGGTTCGTGCTCTCACTACCTCGGCTGACGCCGGAGACTCTGCAGTTCGTGCTCATGTCGTTCGAAGGCCCTGACGAGTATGCGATGGCAGGCGGCCTGGGCGTTCGCATGAAAGAACTCGCCCTGGAACTGGCCCGTCAGGGCTTCCAGACGCACCTGTTGTTCGTGGGCGACCCGGACCTGCCTGGGCGGGAGAGTCCGCGGGCCAACCTCACGCTCCACCGTTGGTGCCAGTGGCTCTCCTCCCACCACCGAGGAGGAGTGTACGAAGCCGAGGAGTCCAAACTGACCGAGTGGAACACCACTCTGCCGGGCTTCGTGGCCGACGAACTCATTCGGCCCGCAGCGGAACGAGGAGTCCTCACGGCCGTGCTCGCCGAGGAGTGGCACACAGCATATTCCACCTGTCTGCTCTCAGACCGGCTGTGGACGCAAGGTCTCCGGGATCGCGCGGTCATCCTCTGGAATGCCAACAACGTCATGGGCTTCGACCGTATCGACTGGGCTCGGCTCGGCTATTGCAGTCAGATCACCACGGTTTCCCGATATATGAAGCACGTCATGTGGGGCAGGGGGGTCAATCCTCTCGTGATACCCAACGGCATCCCCCTCGAACGGATCGTGCGTCCACCGGATGAGGCGATACGGCGGCTGCGCGAAGCGGTAGGCAGGCGAGAACTCCTGTTCAAGATCGGGCGTTGGAGCCCCGACAAGCGCTGGAATATGGCCGTCGACGCTCTCGCGATGGAACGTCAGATGGGTCGGGACACAACGCTGGTCATCCGAGGAGGTGTCGAACCACACGCCCTCGAAGTGCTCCACAACGCCCACTCCCGCGGACTCACCGTAGTCGACCTCCGTCTGCCCCGCGACCTCGACGGAGCCCTCGCGGCCTTCGCCGAAGCGCCCGCAGCGGACATCTACAACGTGCAGACCTTCATGTCGGACGAGCTGGTCGCGCTCTTCTACGGTTCGGCCGACGCGGTGCTGGCGAATTCGGGCCACGAACCTTTCGGTCTCGTCGGCCTGGAAGTGATGGCCGCCGGAGGTCTCGCCTTCGTGGGTTCGACGGGTGAAGACTACGCCGTACCGTATCTCAACGCGGTGGCGCTCGACTCCGACGATCCCACCGAGATATGCATCGCTCTGCAGTATCTGCGCCAACACCCGACAGTGGCCGCACGCATGCGGCGCGAAGCCACGGCCACGGCAACGAGTTTCTCGTGGTCCACCATCATCGAAGACACGCTTCTCGGCAAACTGCAGTACGTGGCCGTGCGACAGGACGTACACGGAGATGCCGCAGCGCAGACGACTCCCGGCGCACCGTCTCTGCCCGGGCAGACCGCCGCCGCTTACGGCGGCCGGTCGGCCGGCCTGGTCGCCGTGGATCGGACTCCCTCCGGGGGCGCCCTTGCGAAGAGAACTCGCCACTCCGGTGGGCCTACGAAAGCGGCGCCGTCCAAACGTCGCGACACCTAAGCTGACGGAGGCTCCATGGCCCGCAACCTCGTCACCTACTGCGTTATCCACCAACCCAGAAGGCTCCTCCTCCCCGCGCGCGTGATCCCCCGGGGAACCAGACCTAAGGACATGGCGGCGTACCTATTCGACGATGCGTTGAACCGGCACTATTTCGATAAGGTGGCCCGCTGGTGCTACCACCCGGCCACGGACATGTTCCAGAGCATGCTCGACGACGGATACAAGCTTGGCCTCGGCTTCTCGGTGAGCTTTCTTCAGCAACTACGCCGCTGGGATCGCCGCCTGGCCAACAAGCTCCGCCGACTGGTGGCTCATCCTGCCTGCGAACTGGTGGGGGTCGAGCCTTATCACAGCTTCAGCTTCGCGCTGGACATAGACTTCTTCGGGCGAGAGATGCTGCGAGGCAAGGCCTACGCGGAGGACTACTTTCAGAAGGAGATCCGCGTCACCGACACCACCGAGATGTGCATGAACAACGAGATCTACTTCGCTTTGCTGAAAGCAGGTTACCGGGGCGCCGTTCTGGATGGGCGTCCATGGGTCATGGAGTGGCGGGAACCCACCCGCGTCTACAACTACGATGGACGAGACCTCGGGCTTCTCTGCCGCCACCACGAACTATCCGACGACGTGGGCTACCGGTTCAGCAACCGCACGTGGTCGGGCTTTCCTCTCAAAGCCGATACCTATGCCAAGATGCTGGCAGGCGCGGATGGCGACCTGGTGTTCATCGGCTGGGACTACGAGACCTTCGGCGAACACCACAACGTCGACACGGGCATCTTCTCGTTCATGAGCCACCTGCCGACGGAACTGCGGCGCCAGAACATCGAGTGCCTGCTGCCCAGCGAGGCCCTTGACCGGTTCGGCGACCGATCATCCGACCTGCCGCTGCCGCCCTTCGGCACTACCTGGGCGGGGTCGGGCGGCATGGAGTTCTTCCTGGGGAACGACGCCCAGCAGGCGATCTTCCGCCTGATGCATTCGGTACTCAACAAGGCCAAACTCACCGAAAACGCCACTCTGCTCGACACGGCCATGTGGCTGCTGCAATCCGATAACCTGCACCTCATCCAGTGGGCCGGCCGCAGCGGTTCCGAGGCCGAGGTCTCCGCCTACTTCACTCCCGATGAATGGTGGGAGTTGGGCCCCGACCGCATACTGACCGAGCAGCAGAACGTCTACAAGAACTTCCTGCATGCCATGGACGCGTACGCGTGACGCCGTGGCCGACGCCGTGACGCCACTGGATACCCACTCGTGACGCGCGGGTCGTCTCCGGAAACCACTCCCGTACACCTCAGCCTGGGCTTCCACGACCACCAGCCCACGGGCAACTTCTCCTGGGTCTACGCGGAGCACTATGAGCGAGCCTATCTGCCCTTCCTGGACGTCATGGAACGCCACCCCAAGGTGCCGTTCTCTCTGCATCTTACCGGGCCCCTCTTGCTGTGGCTTGCCGACGAGAAACCGACGTACCTCGCCCGACTGCGATCGCTCGTGACCGCGGGGACTCTCGAGCTCAAAGGCGGGGGTTTCTACGAGCCGATCCTGGCCCTGATCCCCGATGCCGATAGGCGGGAACAGCTGCGCCGCTTGACCGGTTACCTGGTGGAGCAGCTTGACTATGTACCCACCGGCGCCTGGATCGCGGAACGTGTCTGGGAGCCACAGCTTGCCCACGTGCTCGCGGAGGCGGGGCTGGAGTACGCCGTGCTCGACGATTCCCACTTCTTGGCAGCCGGAGTCGACGCGGCCGACACCGGCGGCTACTACGTCACCGAAGAGCAGGGCCGGCGGTTCGATCTGTTTCCCATCAGCAAACAGTTGCGCTATCTCATCCCCTTCCGCGAGCCGGAGGAGACCATCGGTCACCTGTTCGACCTGCGGGATACGTGGGTCGCGCGCCGGGCGGACGGATCGCTGCCGGCCACCACCCCCCCGCCGTTGGCCGTCTACGACGACGACGGTGAGAAGTTCGGCGGCTGGCCCGGTACGAATCGCCATGTCTACGAGGACGGCTGGCTCGAACGATTTCTCTGCATGCTCGAGAAGGCGGTCGACGACGGCTGGTTGCACCTGACCACACTGGGCGCCTACCGGCGCGCCTTTCCACCGCTGGGCCGTATCTACGTTCCCACAAGCTCCTACCCCGAGATGCTGGGATGGTCGGGGGGATTCTTCCGCAACTTCCTGGTGCGGTACGACGAGGCGAACCTCCTGCACAAGCGGATGCTCTACACGAGCGGCCGGGTGCGGCGGCGCCTCGAAGTGCTGGGCGATCGACAGGACGGCGGCGCCTGCGATCCTCCGGCCGCGGGCACGACCCTCCCGGACCATCGCCGCGAAGGACTGCACGACGCTCTGCTCGCATGGGACCATGTGTTGCGCGCCCAATGCAACGACCCGTATTGGCATGGAGTCTTCGGCGGCCTCTACCTGCCCCACCTACGCCAGGCCGCTTACGCCGACCTGCTCATCGCCGAGCGATTGATGGGATCGGCCGCAGGCCCGGCACTGGAGGTCCTCGATCTCGACCTGGACGCTGCCGAGGAAGTGCTGCTGCGCTCGACCGACCTGGTGGCCCTCATCCGGCCGGCCCGTGGCGGCGCTCTGGCCGCCTTCGACCACCTGCCGTCGGCCTCGGCTTTCTTGGACGTGCTCCGCCGTCGCCGCGAGCCGGAGCACGCGGCGCTCGAAGATCTGGCCGCTCGGACGGATTCGGCGGCGTTCATCGCGGGCCGCGCGGACACGGCGCAGGCGGGCGCCGACACCGGAGCGGCCGCGGTCGAGGAGGCCGTCCGGACCATCCACGAGGGTATCCGCATGAAGGAGCCGGGGCTCGAGCGCCTGCTCTTTGTCGACACCCACGCGCGGGGGGCGTTCCTCGATCACTTCTTCCCTGTCACCACGACTGCCGCGGCCATCCACGAGGGGCGCGCGGTCGAACTCGGCGACTTCCTGGATATGCCGTACACCCTCGTGGCGCCGGCCGATACCCAGGAAGACGCTCCCCACGGTCTTCCACGGGTCTTCCTCTCCCGATCCGGCAGGGTGGCCGACCATGAGATCCGCATCGACAAGACATACGAACTCGGGCCGGGGGGCGACCCCTCGCTCAACGTCACATACCGTTTGGAGATCGGAGGCGTCGAGACATCGACCATCGCACCCGAACCGGCCTGTGGGGCGGATGGACAGACGACGGAGATCCTGTTCGCACCGGAAGTGGACCTCACCCTGCTGGCGGGCTGGTCGGCCGAGCGGTACGTCACCGTGAACGGAACCGCGGTCGTCCCTCCCCATCTCGCGGACATCGCCTCTCACCCGGGCGCACGGTCGGTCGAGTTGGTCGACCAGACACGCAGCCTCACCGTCCGACTCAGCTGGTCAACCGGCTCCGTTGAGGACGACCTCGGGGACGTCTGCCTCCATCGCCACGGTATCGTCACCGTGTCGCAGAGCGAAGACGGCTTCGAGCGCATCTACCAAGGAACGGCCCTGGTGCCTTCGTGGACCGTCCCGATCCAGGAAGGGTCCGTCGTTCACATCCGACTGCGTATGGAGGTCCTTACCGGGTGAGCGCGCCACTCTCCATCGCCTTCGTATGGCATATGCACCAGCCGTACTACAAGCGATCGCAGCACGGCTCGTTCGATATGCCCTGGGTTCGACTGCACGCCCTGAAGGACTACCTCGACATGGTGGAGATCACCGCGTCCTATCCGTCTCTGCACCAGACGTTCAATCTTGTGCCTTCTTTGGTGGAACAGCTAGACGACTACGCCCGTGGTGACTTCACCGATCTGTATTGGGACCTCACTCTAAGGCCCGCGGTCGAACTAGACCTCGGTGAACGGGAGTTCGTCGTGGAGTACCTGTGCGGGCGCTCCGAGCACCCGCGCGTCCAGCGATATCCCCGCTATCTCGAACTCACTCGCAAGAGAGAGTCGTACCTCGGACAAGGCATCGACGTCTGCGCCGCCGCCTTCTCACTCGACGAGTTGCGCGACCTGCAAATATGGTCCACTCTGGCCTGGTTCGACCCGGTCCATCTGCGTGACGGCCCCCTCGCCGACCTCGTCTCTCGCGGTCGGGACTTCACCGAAGCGGACAAGCAGATCCTCGCTGCGGCGCAGGCGGACATACTGGTCCGGGTCCTTCCCGCATACCGGCGGGCCCAGGCGGAAGGCCTCGTGGAACTGACCACCTCTCCTTACTTCCACCCCATCCTGCCGCTCTTGATCAACACCGACATGTCGCGGATATCGCGGGCGGACGCATCGCTCCCCACCCGACGGTTCGCGCACCCGGAAGACGCCCGGGAGCAGGTCCGCCTCGCTATGGACCATCATGCCGCGGCGTTCGGCGAACGGCCGAGGGGGATGTGGTGCTCTGAGCTTGGCGTGGGGGAGGACGTCATACCCTTGTTGACCGAAGCCGGCCTGGCCTGGACCATCGCCGACGAGGGCGTCCTCGGTCGCTCGCTCGGACAGGACATCGCCCGCACCGAAAGCGGCCGGGTACGAGACCCAGACCGGCTCTATCGCCCCTACAGGCTCGAACGAGAGGGCAGCAGTCTCGACATCGTGTTCCGCGACAGAGTGCTCTCGGATCTCATCGGCTTCACCTATCGCTCGTGGGCCCCCCGGGACGCAGCGGCGAATCTGGTCCAGCGCCTGCGCGACATCCGAGAGAGCACGGCCCCCGGCGAGGAGCCCCGGCTGGTCACCATCGCCCTCGATGGGGAAAACGCATGGGAGTACTACCCGGACGACGGCCACGAGTTCCTCAGCACGCTGTACGAGGGTCTGGCCGGCGAACGCTCCTTCCGGTGCGTGACCGTCGGCGAGTTCCTAGCCGAGAACCCGCCTCAGCGTGAATTGCCCTGGCTCCATACGGGCTCCTGGGTGTTCGCCGACTTCTCTACATGGATCGGCGATCCCGCCCACGGCCCCGCGTGGGATCTTCTCCACCAGGCGAGAGATCGAGTCGCTGCGCGACGCGAAGCGGCCAAGGACGCGCCAGACCCGGCGGCGCCCGGCGACAGGTCTACGACGCCTGGAGAACGGCCGACGGTCGCCGATCTGGACGAGGCGTGGCGTCACATCTTGATCGCAGAAGGCAGCGACTGGTTCTGGTGGTTCAGCACGCACCAAGAAAGCGGAGTCGACTACCTGTGGGATCTTGGATTCCGCGGGCATCTGCAAGAAGCATATCGCTGCCTGGGGGAGAGTCCGCCCAACGATCTTTTCGCCCCCCTTCTGCCGCGCGACGCCGCCCGAGAAGGTGCACCGCCGCAGGACCGCCTCTCGCCGGTCATAGACGGACGAGTATCCCCGCCCGACGAGTGGGCCCACGCAGGCTTCCGCCGGACCACACGAGACGGCGCCATGCAGAACTCGGAGGCCGGGATCCTCGACGAAATACGGTTCGGCCGCGATCAGGAGAACGTCTATCTGCTACTGGCACCCGGCCGCCGCGGCTTTCCCGCAGGGACGCGCTTGAAGGTGTCCCTGGCCCTTCTTTCCTGCGTCGACGACGCCGGGGACCCGGGCTCCGGGTGCGAACCCTCTTATGAATTGACGCTGGCAGTCCACGGTGCCGGCCTCGTCAGTGCAGACATGTCGCCCCTCTCGACGGGCAACGCCTGCAGTGGGGAGACGTCTCCGCGGCCCCACGCCGTCTTCGACTCGGTTATCGAGGTGGCGCTACCCCTCGAATGCCTAAAGGTGCCCCCGGATGACGATCCATCCTGTCTCCAAGCGGCTCGGCTCTCCCTCTCGATCGCCGTCCTGTCCGAGGACACTCTGATGGAGCTGCTGCCGGTGCAGGGATCCATCGACCTCGATCTTACGTGACGGCAGAGGCAGGAGCGTCCGTCACCGGCGCGCGTCCTTGGCTGTGATGCTAGAATCGGGCAGTGGAGCGGTTCGAACTCATCACGTTTCTCAGTGACTTCGGGTGGCAGGGTGGCTACGTTGCCGCATGCGAGGCCATCCTGGCGACGATCTGTCCTCACGCCCGGGTGCTCCACATCTCCCACGAGGTCGCATTGGGCGACGTACGCGATGGTGCTACGACGCTTGCACGCGTGGCCCCGCTTGCGCCGCCGGCCGTACACCTTGCCATGGTGGACCCCGGGGTAGGCACCGAACGCAAACCCCTCGTCGTGCAGACGAACCGCGGTGATCTCCTGGTGGGGCCCGATAACGGCCTGTTGGGGCCGGCGTCGGCAGCTCTCGGAGGCGTGGTCTCCGCATGGCGTCTAGTCCCGGAACGGGTAAGGCTGAACGCGTCCCTGCCTGCCAACGGACTCTCGTCCACCTTCCACGCGCGAGACCTGTTTGCTCCGGCCGCAGCCCTGCTCGCGTTCGGTTCGCCGATGGCCGTGCTGGCCGAACCGATGTCCCATGAGAGCCTGGCCACTCTCCCGGTACCCCTTCTCGAGCGACTGCACGAGATCGTGCGCACCGAAGTGGTAGAGGTCGATCGCTTCGGTAACGTTGCCCTGAGCCTGGACCTCGACACCATCGGTCCGATGGTCGCGCCGATCTCCGTGCAGGTGGAAGGCGAACCTGACCCCACTTGGTCCGCCCGGACGGTGCAGACCTTCGCCGACCTGAAGCCCGGTGAACTCGGTCTGCTACAGGATTCCTGGGGCCACGCCAGCCTCACTCTGAACACGGCCAGTGCCGCGGAACTACTCGGAGCCCGTCGGGGCAGCGTGATCCGCCTGATACTGCCTGCAACGACGTGAGTTCACGCCGCCCCTCCCACCGCTCGACCGTCGGCGGGTCGCCCTCACCGACGACCGCGCCCCCTGCCCGGGCCGACATCGGGAGCTATCGTCCTGATCTGGCCGCACTACTGAGCGAACAGGCTGTGCCCGCCTACCGCTACCACCAGGTCTACGAGCATCTCACCCAACATCCCGGCGTCTCGTTCACCGCCGCCACCAACCTACCCGGCCCCCTACGGGAGGCCCTCGACGAGGCGGGCCACTCGACGCTCGCTGTTGCGCGACGTTCCGACGACCCCGACGGCACCACGAAGCTCCTGCTAAAGGCCACCGACGACGACGCCGCGATCGAGAGCGTCGTCATGCGCTACCCGAGACGCAGCACTGTGTGCGTGTCGACTCAGGTGGGCTGTGCGTTGGGGTGCGCGTTCTGTGCCACGGGCTCCCTCGGCTTCAGCCGGAACCTCACCGCCGCCGAGATCGTGGATCAGGTGCGCGAAGCCCGGGCGATCCTGGCGGAAGAGGGGCGACGCGTCACTAACATCGTCTACATGGGGATGGGAGAACCGCTCCTGAATCTCGACGCGGTCCTGCTCTCTTTGAAGCTCCTGCACGACCCGAACGGCCTCGGGCACTCGGCACGCTCGCTCTCGATCTCGACAATAGGCGTCCCGGCGGGTATCCGAAGACTGGCAAGGGAGGAGCCCCAGGTCAATCTCGCCCTCTCCCTGCACGCCCCAGACGATGAGCTGCGCACCCGCCTGATACCCGCGAACCGCCGCTTCCCCCTGCGGGATGTGCTGAGTGCCTGCGACGATCACTTCACCATGACCAGGCGGAAGCTGTTCATCGAGTATCTGCTCCTGGCCGGAGTGAACGACTCTCCACGGCAGGCCAACGTCTTGGCCGATCTCATCCGCGGTCGCGTAGTCGCCGTGAACCTCATCCCCTGGAACCCAGGGTGCGGCGACTTCCGCCCGTCGCCCACGGAAGCCTTGGTCGCCTTCTTGAACGCGCTCAAGACGCGCGGTATCGAGGTGAGTGTTCGAGAGAGCCGCGGGCGATCCATCGCGGGCGCATGTGGTCAGCTGGTTGCGGGCGGCACGCGGCGGCGCGCGGTTCGCGACACTGTCGAGTACCCGGGAGTGAAGTCAGAGAACCAGGACTCCGGCGGGTCGAAGTCGTCGACGACCACCGGATCTTCCACGAAGACCTCGTCAGGCCGGAGGCGCCCGCCCGGTCCTGATCCACGACGCCGCCCCACCCGAGACGGCCGCTAGGCAAAGACGCCCCTGGGTCGCCCGTTCGCCGACAAAGCCGCGCTCCTGCCGGGCGCATTGCGGCGCTACCGCGCCCGAAGCATCGCGGCGACCGACGTCGCCGTCTGCTTAAGTTTCACGTAAATGGCTCCCCACACCACTTACGCTCTACTACGGGCACTAGTAGTATGCCGCCCGTGTGTCGAGGCCGGTGGGATTCGGCCTAACCAAGCGGGGGGTGCCATGGAATCAGCAGGAAGAGAATCGAGAGTGGCGGGCGAAAACCTGGCGCAGGTGCACAGCGCAGCACCTCAGAAACGGCGGAGACCCCGCGTATCCAGAGTGGCTGGGGGCGTAGCGGCAACGATGCTCTTGGCGCTGCTTCTCGCCTATGCACTCTCGATGAGCGCCGGGGGCATGGACCACACGATGTCCGACACCGCTCTCCCGCATGACGGGGCGGCCGCCGACTTGGCGGCTTCTTCCACGGGCGGCCAGATGGTCATGCCCGATGGCAGCACCATGGACATGGGCGAACATCAGGCCGAGAGCCCTGCCGCTGCAGCGATCGGCGGCGACCCCGCCGCATCGGCACCCGTCGAGGGCGCCCACGAAATGGCCATGGGCGGCGCGATCAATTGGTACGTGATCGGTGGCGTCCTCGCCCTGATCGCGGCGGGCATCGCGCTGGCCGCCGGTCTGAACGAACATCTTGAGCGCCGCATGGCTATGGGTATGCTCGTGACGGAGGGGGCCTGCGGTGAGTAACGGCAAACGCAACCGCAATCGGCACAAACCCGTGACTTCGGTACCACCCAGCCGCTCCGCAACGGCCGAGCCCTTGGTCGAGCCGCAGCCTCGCCCCGACCTTCGCCCAGCCGATGACCTGCGCCTGGCTGAGGTCATCCCCCTGCCGCCCTCCGGCGACCGGCCGAACCTGCTGCACCTCCGGCCTCTGAATGCGTTCCTCCGCAGCCGCTGGTACCCGGGCGTCTTCCAGATCGCCGGCGTCTTGGTCTTTGCGTTTGTGATGATCGAGACCCTCTTCGGTCCCAGCACTGTGCACGACAACGCCGGTTCGGCGATCGTATGGATCCTATGGTGGCCTCTGCTCCCCTTGAGCTACTTCATGCTCGCGCGGTTCTGGTGCACGGTATGCCCGTTCCCGGTGGTAGGCGACCTACTCCAACGTCTTGCCGGCTTGCGGCTCCCCATGCCGGCCTTTCTCAAGAAGTACGGCCTCTGGATCATAGACGCCTGGTTCATCGGCATCACCTGGGCCGACCACGTGTTCGGCATCGTGGAGTCACCGCGTGGCACCGGCTACCTTCTGCTCATGATCCTGGCGGGCGTCCTCACCCTGAGCCTAGTGTTCGAGCGCCGCACCTTCTGCCGTAGCGTCTGCTTCCTGGGCGGCCTCTCGGGCAACTACTCGATGACCTCGCCGCTGGCTCTGCGCGCGAACCAGGCCAACTGCAAAGACAAGTGCCGCGATCTGTGGTGCGCGAAAGGTTCCGAGCGCGCGGCGGCCTGCCCCATGTTCGAGACGCCACGCACCATGCAGACAAACCGGGAGTGCAACCTGTGCGGGAACTGCATCAAGTCCTGCCCGCACGGCTCGTTGCGGCTGGAGATACGCAAGCCAACCAGTGAGTTCTGGCACATCAAGAGGGCCCGGATCGAGGTGGCCTTTCTCGCGATGATCCTGGTCGGCGTCGTGATCATCCAGAACCTGACCATGCTGAGCGTGTGGCAGCCGCTCTTGGATCGGGTCGCGGGACTGACCGGATCGACCAACTTCACGCTCAACTTCACGATCGTCTTCACGATCGCGATGGTCTTGCCGCTGGCCGCCCTGGCACTGGCGAGCCGATTCAGCCGTGGCAACGATGAGACCACCGTGCAGAACTTCGCCCGCTTCGGCTATGCCATCATCCCCCTCGACCTGGCGGCCCATATGGCGCACAACCTGTTCCACCTCTTGGGCGAGGGGCTGGCGGTCCCCCGAACGCTGGCGCTGCTGTTCGGACTCCAATGGACTTTAGTCGGCGACGAGTTACTGAACACACCGACGATCCAGGTGCTCCAATACCTGATGCTGGGCGCGGGGGCCGTCGCGACCGTATACGCAGCCTATCGCATCGCCCGGCGAGGGGGCCAGACACGGACCGTGCGCGCGCTGGTGCCGCACCTCTTCCTCATCTGCCTGTTGATCGCGGTCAACGCATACATGTTCACGCTGCCCATGTCGCATCGAGCGTAGCCGGAACTCGAGCCTCTGTGGAATCAGCGAGGGAAGATGACCCCGCGGGCCTGGCCCGCGGGGTCAGGAGAAACCCCACGACAGTAGGTGGCATGAAACGCCCCCACCCCCGGCTACGACGCGCGCTTCACGTCGTGGGAGCGCATCCTTGACGGAGACCGCCGACAATGAAGTGAGCGCACGCCGCTCTTGTGAATGATAGTCGCGCCGATTTGGGGTGCGACCACACCGAGTTGGATGAAGTGGACCACAACAACACCGAGAAGACTCGCCGCCGCTACGACCGCATCGCGCCTGTGTACGACCTGATGGAGGGCATAGCCGAGCACCGGGTCATGCGCGGCTGGCGAGAGAGACTGTGGTCCATGGTCGATGGAAGACGCATCCTGGAGGTAGGCGTGGGCACGGGTAAGAACATCCGGTTCTACCCTCCAGGCGCAGAGGTGGTAGCCATCGACTTCAGCCCCGCCATGCTGGCGCGCGCCCGAGCGCTAGCCGCACGAGAGAACGTGGTGGCCGACCTGCGTCGTATGAATGTCGAGCACCTCGAGTTTCCGGACGGCTGTTTCGACGCCGTCGTGACAAGCTGTGTCTTCTGCTCGGTTCCCGATCCGGTCCAAGGATTCCGGGAGATCCGACGCGTCCTTCGACCTGAAGGACGTGGCTACTTCCTGGAGCACGTGCTTTCACGCCGGCGCATGGTCAAGCCCGCAATGCAGGCCCTGAACCCGGTCGTGGTGCGGATGATGGGAGCGAACATCGACCGAAACACGCGACAGAACCTGGAACGGACCGGCCTGTTGGTCGAGTCGGAGACCGACCTCTGGACGGACATCGTGAAGCTCTTCATAGTGCGCTCTCAGTGAGGGGGAATCTGATGGAAACGGTCCATCCGACAGACGCACCGGAACATTCGGAGATGACGCGCCGGACATTCTTGGTCATGCTCCTCAGCGTGGCCGGAGCGCTGGGGGCCGCGGGGCTTCTCGCCCCCATCATCCGCTACGCCTACCCCACCGTGCAATCCGTCGCAACGGCGAAACTCAAGGTGGCGACTACGTCACAGGTAGCCGCCGGAGGCGGGGAACTCGACTTCGACTACCAGGACACCCCCAGTGCGCTCGTGACGCTGGAGGACGGCACGTACGCCGCTGTCTCCCGAGTGTGCACCCATCTTGGCTGCATCATCAAGTGGGAGCCTGATGTGAACCAGTTCCTCTGTCCGTGCCACGCAGGGGTATTCTCTCCCACGGGCAAAGTCCTCGGGGGCCCTCCGCCCCGCCCGTTGCCAAAGCTCGCGGTCAGAGTGCAAGGGGAGGACATTTGGGTCGACGGATGGCAGTCATCGTAACGCCCGGCGACCCGCGCGTCGCGGAACCCCGGCATCCACGTCTTTTCCTCTCCCTTACGCCTCGCTTACGGCATCTTCGCCGCGCGTCTCTAGCATGATCTCAGCAGCAACAAGTTTCGGTCATTCGAACGAAGATAATCAGGAGGAACTTATCGTGGCGAACAGAAAGCAGACCGTCGTGGCACTGACGCTCATAGCGATCGGCACATCGGGACTCTTGGGTATCCGAGCGCTTGCCGCCCCTGGGGCGTCCGTGCCTCCGCTCACATCGGCGGTGGCGGCCCCAGCATCGCCGGTAGCGGCCCCGGTCATGGCCACAGTGGCGACCAAAGGTGTGGACCCCGCCCTCAAGGACCGGATGCGCGAGATGCTCAAGGAGCGTATGGGTCTCACGGGGCCGGAGGCCGACAAGCTGGTTGACAGCATGGCCGAGCACATGCAGGCCGTCCATGGAGACCAAGCCGGTGCCATGCTCGATCAATGTGGGGGCCAGAGCGACACCGGCCCGGCCCGCGGGACTCGCGTCGCGCCCGGCTCCGCCGAGTGGAGCGGCATGATGGACGGGTCCAGCGGCGGCATGATGGGGGGCTCTACCGGCGGCATGATGGGCGACGGAATCTAGGACCAAAGTCACCTCGGCGTATCGGCGGAGGGACCGCTCACGCGGTCCCTCCGCTCACGCGACGCCAAGAGGCCCTATACTGTGGACATGGAAACTCAATCAGACATCGAACTCGGTGCTCGTCCCTCCCGGATCCTTGTGGTCGAGGACGATGTCAACGTGCGCCGACTCGTGGCCGCGTACCTCGAGCGCGAAGGCTATGAGGTCATACAAGCGGCCGACGGCAGAAGCGGTCTGTTGGAAGCGGAGCGGCAGCTGCCCGATCTCCTCATCCTCGACATCATGTTGCCGGGACTCTCCGGGCTCGACATCGCACAGAAGGTCAAGGCGAAACGCGACGCTCCCATCCTCATCCTCACCTCCAGGGGCGAGGAGGAGGACGTACTAGCTGGATTCGAGGCCGGCGTGGACGACTACCTAACCAAGCCGTTCAGCCCGAAGGTGCTCGTAGCCCGCGTGCGCGCCATCCTCCACCGGGCCGGGCTTGCCTCCAGCGAGGCCGACGATCGTTTCACGCGCGGCGACCTCGCCCTGGATGTCAGAACCAGACAAGTGACCGTCGCCGAGAGCGAGGTGGATCTCACGTCGACGGAATTCGATCTCCTCAGAGTCCTCATGGAACACCCCGGCTGGGTCTTCACGCGGGAGCAGCTCCTCGAAAGCGTCACCGGGTATTCCTTCATCGGGGATTCGCGGAGCATCGACGTACACGTGGCCAATCTGCGCAAGAAGGTCGAACAGGATCCTTCCGAACCCAAGCGCATCCGAACGGTGCGGGGCGTCGGCTACAAGTTCCACGAGTAGACGGTGCAACTGCGCTGGAAGCTCTTCTTCTCCTACCTCGTAGCCTGTGCTGTGATCATCGCCGCGGCTTCGGTCGCCTTCAGGGGCGTTGCCATTCGTGCCGTGCGCGATCATATGGGCAGCATGATGACGTCCATGATGCCGGGAGCCACAAGCGACCTGCAGGAAGCCATCACGGGCGGGGTGGAGCAGGCCGTCCTCGTCGCCCTGCTAGTGGCGGGATTGGTAGCCGTCGTCGCGAGCCTCATAGTCGCGGTGTGGATCACACGTCCCTTGGCCCACATGGCAGAGGTTGCCCGCCGCATCGCCGATGGACGGTATGGTCAGCGCGTCGCTTATCAGGCGCACGACGAGATCGGGGAGTTCAGCGAGGCCTTCAACCAGATGGCCGCCACTCTCGAGGCCACAGAGAAGCTGAGGGCCGAACTCCTGGCTACGATCGCGCACGAACTGCGCACTCCTCTCACCAACATACAAGGCTACATGGAAGGGCTCCTGGACGGTGTCATCGCCGAGGAGCCCTCTACCTACGAGATGGTCCGGCAGGAGGCAGGAAGGCTATCCCGCCTCGTGGGAGACATCCAGCGGCTCTCACGGTTGGAGGCGGGGGCCGAGCGGTTCGATCCTCAGCCCGTCGACCCATCCACGGCCGTCCAAACCGCCGAAAAGAGCCTGAGGCCACAGTTCGAGGAGAAGGGTGTGTTACTCGGCGGAGAGACGACCGAAGTCCTTCCGGCCGTGTGGGTGGACCCCGACAAGCTCCAGCAGGTCTTGGTCAACCTACTCACGAACGCCTGCCGATATACGCCCCCCGGCGGTACAGTGACGGTAACTGCGTCAAGGGCGGCGGATGAGATCCGCTTCTCTGTGCGTGACACCGGCATCGGGATTCCAGCGGGCGACCTGCCCCACATCTTCGAGCGATTCTACCGAGTGGACAAGTCGCGCTCGAGCGCCGGTGGCGGAGCGGGCATCGGCTTGGCCGTAGCCAAGGGCGTCATCGAGCAGTCGGGGGGCTCGATACACGTCGAGAGCGTGTTCGGCGAAGGAACGACCATGATGTTCACGCTGCCGCTCGCGCGTCCTACAGTCTAAAAGGCTGTTGAAGAACAAAGCCTTGGCCCCCAGAACGCAATGGACGGCGCGATACGGCGTCCTCGGGGGCGGACGCAGCGCGCGCTTCTCCGGAATCAGCCACCCCACCATTTACTCCGGCCTTACACCCGCGCCACAGAGCCTTTACGACGCTCCGATAGACTTCCACTCCAGGGTCCGGTGCCTGGTGTAACGGATCGGCCGCGGAAGCGAAGACAAGGATGTGGGAATGAACATACGACGCACAGGAGTCGCCGTGCTCGCCGTGACGGGAACGGTCGCGCTGCTGCTCACAGGAGTGGCCGGCGCGAGCCCGATGGGCGGCGGCATGGGCGGCAGCCCCGGCAGCACGACCATGATGCCGCCCGGGACCGGCTCTGCCGGCATGACCAGCACGACCATGATGCAGCCGGGTGAGGGCCCGGGCCAGGGGCACATGTTCAATGACGTCGCCGCCGGCGACTGGTTTGCCCAGATGGCGGACAACATGGCTTCCCATGGCTTCATGGGCGGCTTTACTGACGGCACCTTCGGCCCCTACCAACCGCTCACCCGCGGTCAATTCGCCGGGATCATGGCCCGTATGATGAACCTCCAGCCGATGGCGGGGACCGGATTCTCCGACACTGAAGGCTTCTGGGGAGCGGGCATGATCGAGACCATGACCCAGATGGGCATCCTGACCGGGCACGCTAACGGCACCTTTAGACCGTACGACACGGTCACCCGCGAGCAGATGGCGGCCATCATGGACCGGGCTTGGCACGTACGGCATGGTGCCGCGACTCCGGCCGAGATGACCGCGGCGATGACAGCCATGATGGGACGCCTAACGGATGCCGGCAGCAGTTGGGCCGCTGACCACATCGCATGGATGATGCAGATGGGCGTCATCAACGGCGACGGGTTCGGAATGTTCCGGCCGAATGACATGACCAACCGCGCCGAGGCTAGTGCCGTGATGTGGCGCTGGTTCGAGGCGGATCAGGCGCAGAGTTAAGTCGCAGATCGTATGATTGAAGGAGAACTCAGATGATGGGAAGTGGTTTCGGCGGCATGATGGGCTCCGGCTTTGGTGGCTGGGGCGGATCGGGACTCTTCGGAGGTCTTGGCATGGTGTTCATGAGTCTTGTCCCCCTGGTGCTGATCGGCTTGGTGATCTGGGCGGTCGTGGAATCGACACGGCGGCGCGATGATCATCCCTCCCCGGCACACTACTCCCAGCTGCCCGGCTCTCCGTATGGCCCGGTCACCACTCAGGTTCCGACTCCCACAGCCATGTCTTCAGCCCGTGCTCTTCTCGACGAACGGTACGCGAAGGGTGACATCGGGCGGGACGAATACCTGCAGCGCCGCGGCGACCTCGGGTAACTACTCCCGGGCGATCGCCGACCCTCGGCGGGCGAACCCCCAGTCAGGGTGGTCCAACAGGCGCGGTGAGATCAGTCGGCGGGGTCTTCCTCATCCGGAGGTCGTGCCCCGTCGCCGGAGGCGTCGTCTTTCCAGCTGAGGCTCCCCTCGCCGGGCTCGTTCCCACGGATACCGCCGTAGAGCGATCGGCACGTGGGGGATCCCTTCTTGACTTCAAGCAGCACTTCGGATCCCTCGGCGCAGTGTTCCGACCGCTCGAGTGCTTCGGCGTAGTCTCGGGGCGAACTCAGCGACGACTCGCTCGAGACCCCGGTCACCGGGCGCATCTCGACCAACCAGGCGTCACCGTATGGGTCGTCGTCAAACAGTTCCGGATCGTCGATCACGGTGTCGTTGACCGAAAGCACCTCGCCCGACAGCGGTGAGAGCACATAGCGGACCGCTTTGAAGGTCTCAAAAAAGACGAGGTCGGCGCCCTCTGCGATCTCGTCACCGGGCTCCACGAAGAACTCAGTGGACTCGATGCCGCCCATCAAGAGCACTCCGACCTTGGTGACGCCGATGCGCACGCGGTCACCGAGGTCCAGCACCCATAACTCCTCGGCTGCGTCGTACAGACGGTCTTCTTCGATCTCCACGGTCTGGCCGTAGAACCCGTGCAGTAGGATCACTCCGCCGCACCCACCCGCTCGTCGACCGCGTCGAGTGGGGCAACGACAGGCTCCGGTGGTCCGTGCAGCAATGCCTCCCGGATGACCTCACGCAGCTGATCCGGCTCCGGGATGCCCGGGGAGACCAGGTGCCCCTCCAAGAGTACGCACGGAACAGGCAGGTGCTGCCCCGCCGACCGCCGCAATTCGCGGTACCGTTCTGCCCCGGCACGTTCCTTGAGAGTGACCACCTCGACGGCCACCTCACCTTCAGCGAACTCTGCAACCACCTCGCGAGTGGCGTCGATCGCGATCATGCAGGGCACGCAGTGTCCGCCTTCGGAGACCACCTGTATGTTCAGGGCCCGCAGGCCCTGTTCGGTTCGGGTCACGGCAGCACCTCCTGCGGCCAGACATCGCACCACGCACCCGCCAACATCAGCCGGGTCTGCAGTTCATGATACCCATACCCGGAGTTCAGAAAGCGCACTTCCGCCCAGTGCTCGTCCCAGTCCATGCCTACGAGTTCGATCTCGGCGGTGGACTCCAGCGCCCGGCGTACCGCCGGACCGCAGGTCACTCAGCCACGCAGCCTCAAACGCACGATGGGCGGGCGCGGATCGTGCCGCGCATCGCCGGCGAGTGGGGGGTCGCTAGTCACTATCCTCGATCTCCTCCACGTCTTCCTCCAACATGCGGCGCACCTCGGGATCATCCCGCATCTTGAACGCACACATGCCCGCGCACTGGAAGCAGCCCGTCTCTATCTCCTCGTAGCCCATGGCGGTCTCAATGTCCAACGATTCATCATGGAGGCCCTCCGGGTTGGGACTGACCGTCTGCCGCTGGAACGCGTACACCGGGTCGTCCAGCATGTGCCGGGCGATGGCGGCGGCACGCTCGGCCAGGTCTTTCGCCAGCCTCTGTCCGGAAACCTCCGGGAAGGGCCGTCGTTTACCGACAGCGTGCTTGGTCTCCGAGCGCACACGGGGGGTGAAAAGGCGGGCAGCCGGCTTTATGCCCACGAGATTCAACGCGTTGGAGCCACAACGATGACCGCAGCCGTCCAAGACGATCACCGGATAGGCCTGTACGGCCTCCAACTCCTCGGGCACCCCGGTGATCACCGGAGGGATGCTGACCAGTTCCACCTTCCCGGCAAGCAGGTCCTCGGCCAAGATATATCCGGCCAACCGGGTCACGGACGATACCGGGTCGCCGATGCCACCACAGGGAAAGATGGTGACTTTCTGCACGGACATCTCAGGCCCCCTCGTAGGCGACCGCGCCGCCCGCCGAAGTAGTGCCCGCGACCTCCTCGGGCAGAAGAGGCATCGTCACCGGCCGGTAAATACCCGGCTCCAGACGGACAAAATCCATGACGCCTTCCATGTTCGGAGCCGTGCGGAACCATTTATCCGGCTGAAGCTTGAGCTCCGGACGTTGGAACTGATACCCACCGCCTCGAGCCATCATGCCTCCGCCGATGACTGCCACGCGCTCAGCGACCACGCGGGCGAACTCCTCAGTCACACCCGAGGGGAAGCGCCGCGTGCCGCCGGTGAGATCAAAACCGCGGGCCTCGGCGTATTCCGGCAGCAGGAATCGTACAGCCGGCGTGATCCCCGCAAGATAGAGCAGGTTGGTACCGCAACTCCATTCGCAGCCATCGAGTGAGAAGGATGGGCTTTTCAGGACCATGAGGACGTCCTCTTCGACACCGCGAAGGAACGCCGGGGCACACGAGATAAGCGTCTTCTCCGGGAGAAGTTCCTCTGCGACCCGATAGGTGGCCAAGCGTGCCACGGTCGCTCCCACCCGCGTGATGCCCCCGCAGGCGTGCATGCATATGCGCCGTACTGCCACCGCGATGCTCCCTTGATCGAGCCTGCGTGGGGTCGGGAAAGGCGGGCGGCGGCCGCTTACGCGGCCGCCGCCCCCGACCTCCGCCGGATGGATCCCCGGCGGGTTTCTAGTTGTACTCCTCCATGGCTTTATCGAACGCCGCGCGGAGGGTCTCTTTCTGATAGTCGCTCTTGGCGGCGGCTATCAGCGTCTCATAGAGCTCATCCAGCGTCGGGATGATGCTCTCGTACACGCATGCTTCATTGATGCACAAGGTAGGCAGCACCTTTCCCTTGCGGGCCATGAACATCTGGATACCCTCAGGGTTCTTGATGGACCATTCCTTGTACTCGATGAAGTCCTTCACATCCGGCGGCAGCGAATTGAGTACATCGACCATGTACCCGCAGGCCGGTCACTGAAGGGAGTCGAGCGTGAGCACCTCGACAAGGATCTTGTCGTCAGCCACGTTGGTCACCTCCCTCTAGGCCTTGACTGGGCTGCGTTTGGGCTGGATCGACGGATAGTCGACATTCGGATAGTGCGCGTAGTACGTTTCGTACCAGGTCTTGACTTCGAGGACCTTATCCACGTTCTCAACCGGAACGTCATAAGGCATGTCTCAGCCAGGGGAGAAGGTGTAGCCGATCTTGCCGCCGGCCGCCAAGCTGACGATGGCGTCTTCCCGCGGATCGATGATCCCAAGAGAGAGGGCCAGCGTCAACTTGAGGTTGCCACCGAAGCCGCGGCCATACTTGAGAGCGCAGTCGCGCACGTAGTTCATGTTCAGCTGCTCGTCGACGCACACGCAGCTGGCGCCGGTGTACATCATGTTTTCTACGATCTTGGTGGCATCGCCGCAGATGTAGAGAGCGCTGGTCTTGCCGGCTTTGTGGATATTGTTCAGGGCTTCCTGGCACGCCGGAATCACGAACTTGTCGTACGTGTCCGGACGCACCTGGCTGCCCACGGGCTCCACCAGAGCGACGACGTCGCAGCCGATTTCTTCAGCGTAGATGCGCGCCGACTCAGCGCATACCTTGCCCGCGAACTCCATGATCTCCATGGCGAGCTCGGGCTTCTTCACCATATCGGTGAACATCTTGGCGCCGCGTAAGTGCGAGGCCAGGGTGAGCGGACCACACGCGAGGCCGATGAGGGCCACATCGCCCAACTGCGCTTTGGCCTTCTTGCCCGCGGCTATGATCATCGGCCAACGGCCGTCGGCCGGACCGGGGATCTTGAGGTCGGCTTCCGCCAGCGTCTTGTCGATCAACGGGTGTTCGATCACCGTCGGCGGGTTGTCGTCGAACCATTTGGCCTTAATACCCATCGACATGGCTTCGACAGCCAGGTCGAACACCAACGGGATGCCGTCGGCCTTGTAGCGTTCGGCGGCGTTGACCACCGCTTTGGCCAGTAGATCGGAGTCCTGCAACACCTTCGTCGCCGTCTCCCCGATCAGAAAGGCGCCGTGGACACCCACATAAGGCACCCACGGAACCACCGGGGTGTAGCGCCCTTCGTAGGCGTCTATGACCGCTTGCTTACCCATCATCCTCCCTTCGTCGTGAACCCAAGAGGGACTCGTCTGCTCCCATTCTTTCTAGCCGCGCACCACCTCCTCTCTCCATGAGCGCGAGGAATTCCCGGCCCGTGCTGACACGCGGGCCTCCGTGCAGACAACGACGCAGCGGCCGCAGAAGCGACCACCGGTGATCCGCTCGTTGTCCACCAGCATCTGACGACACTTCGTAGCGTCGACCAGACTCACCATGCCATCATCGCGCCGCCACGGCCTACCGGAGATGGCTCCGGCAGGACAGGCGGACACGCAGAGGCTACAGTCGCCGCACGCGCTCTCGACTGTCGGCGTACCGGTATCGAGAGGCGCGTTGGTCACCAGGGTCGCCCACGTCACGTGTGGCCCATACACTGGGTGGTTCACCAGTCCATGTCTACCCACCCAACCGAGTCCCGCACACGTTGCCGCAGCCTTATGCGAAAAGCGCCGCACCACGAGCGCGGTGAAGGGCGAATCCATCGGGTCTACCTCAGGCGGACAAGAGAAGTAGCGAAACCCTTGGTCTTGCAGATAGTCGGCAAGTCGGCTCAGGGTCGTCTCCAATACTACCTGCGCATGTCCGTCTCGATGGTCGCCCAAGGCCTGCTCTAGCTCGACAACAGGCGACCCACCAAGCAACAGATGTAGCGACCGGACCGCCGGATGCACCACACCGAGTGATACTCCCACCGGCAGGTGGTCAAAATCGGCCGGCAGAGCTGCGCGGACGTCGCCGAACCCGATGATATCCACGCCGGCCTGCCTCGCGATGTCTTCCATCGCAGCGGTCAATGCGTGGCGCGCCACCGGGCCCACATGGGTCTTCGCCCTCCGCTTTCGCTTCACACCACCAACCATCGAATGCGACCTCGCGATCTCCGCGCAGCTGAAGAAGGATGCGTCTCGCCGCCCTCCTGAGCATACACCCGGACTACATCTTCCGCAGCGCGCCCACCATCTTGATGGCTTCCGAGACGGCATTGGAGGCGTTCTCGGAGTAGCCGTCGGCCCCGAACATGTCGGCGATCTCTCCGGTGACGGGGGCGCCGCCGAG
>Ga0172371_10000526_pt1 | contig 59422 bp, 56 predicted proteins | sample Lak12m_FD_114543 | JGI IMG/M metagenome (GOLD analysis project Ga0172371, IMG submission 114543) | Freshwater microbial communities from Kabuno Bay, South-Kivu, Congo - kab_022012_12m | ecosystem: Environmental > Aquatic > Freshwater > Lake | place: Democratic Republic of the Congo: South-Kivu... | reverse complement strand
CTTGTCTAATACTGTATCCTTGAGTAAACAAGATTACTAGTCTTTCTCTTTCGTTAAATGTTAAATGATATTTTTTTGTCATGTATCTATTGTACTGTGGTGCGGTTAGAACTTGAGAGCGCCACATTAATTATTTGACAAAAATTTACCTATAAGTATGATGATGCAAAATTCATTCAGATCTTAATTCATAAGCTTGATCGCATAAAATTAAGCTATTAGACTGAATGAAAGATTCCCAAGTAGGAATAGAAAGGTTCAAAAAAACTCTAAAACGACTCTCAACTGAGCGTCCTTTCTTTCCTCTTGAGGAAATTCACAATTGTATATCATTGAAACTGGTGGAGTACTTTTTTAGAAAGGTATCCAGTCCCTTTCAGAGCCATCCTCTGGAAAATTGTTTTCTGCCGGTTTCTTCAATAAAACTCGTGTATGCCCAAAATAAAACATGTGCGAGTATCAGCACCTTCTTTTTTTATAGCAAGTTCAGCCATTGACTTGCGGTAATTGTTTAAGAAGGTGCTTTTTTTGTCAGAATATCTAATCGAGGTCGAACCTCGATTAGGGTGTTTTCTTGTTTCCACAGGTATATTTTGAAACTTGCATATTTTTATATTGAGCAAGGTCGAACCTTGCACAATAACTCAAAAATCTGACTTTTTTATATAGTATTTTTTTGCTATAATCTTCCCATATGGCAACACAGAAAAAACGACTTATTTCAGGTATTCAACCGAGCGGTCGCGTACACATAGGAAATTATTTTGGCATGATGAAACAATTGGTTGATATGCAAAACGATTATGAATCATTTGCATTTATTCCTAATTATCATTCGCTGACGTCGCTCAAAGAGGCAAAAGAAGTCACAGAAAATACGAACGATCTCATTTTAGACTATCTTGCTGTTGGGCTTGATCCAGAACGTGTCGCACTTTTTAAACAATCAGATGTTCCCGAAGTCACAGAACTGACATGGATTTTTAATTGTATTATGACCATGCCATGGCTTGCACGTGCGCATGCATTTAAAGACAAAACAGACAAGGGAATCGAGGCGAATGTAGGATTGTTCGATTATCCAATTTTGATGGCGGCAGATATTTTGATGTATGACAGCGAAATGGTTCCGGTGGGGAAAGATCAAAAGCAACATGTTGAAATGGCGCGTGAAGTTGCACAAAAATTTAATAATACTTTTGGAGAAACATTTAAAATTCCTCAAGAATATATCAAAGAAGAAGTCGCCGTTGTGCCGGGAACTGACGGACAAAAAATGTCAAAGTCATATGGGAACACGATTCCACTGTTTGGAACTGATGAAGAAATAAAAAAAGCAGTGATGTCTATTGTGACGGATTCGGGTTCAGATATTCCAACGAATGTATATGCAATTCATAAATTATTTAGAACAGAAGCTGAGCTTGCTGCGATCTATGAAGAAAAGAAAGGTAAATATAAGGATCTCAAAGAAGTATTACTTGCTGACATTATTGCGTTTATTACGCCTATGCGCGAGCGACGTAATGAACTCGCAAAAAATCCAAAACTCGTTACACAAATTTTAGCAGACGGCGCAGCAAAAGCTCGCGCTCTTGCACAAGCAAAAATGGCAAATGTACGCAAAAAAGTTGGACTTGATTAAATTACAAGATTAATATTTTTTCATATGGAATTTCTAAAAAAATTAGTACCAACGATTGGATTACTTGTAGGAATTGTTTTTGTTGCGATTGGAGGTGTGATGGGAGTGAGCTCAGGTTTAAAATTGGCTTTCTCGCATCCTGTGGTCTATGACCCAACTGTATCTTGTATGAATACGTATGGACCAGAAAGTAAACCTGTTTTGCAAACTCCGGAACAAATAACTACGTGTGTTGCAAGAGTGAATAGTGATGAAAAAACTCGTTTCATTCAAGAAAAAATTAACAGCATGATTGATGGAGTCACATTTATTGCTGTTGGTACATTTTTCTGGTTGATGTTTCGTAAGAAAAGGGAAGAATAAACAAGACAGCTCTTTAATAAAAAACTAAATAATTTGTTACTGCTTCTTTGTCTCGAGTACCAACGTTTTTTACCTGACCATTTACTTCTTTTGAAGCTTGACCCCACACATTCGCTCCGTCAAGATAGTAAATATGAGTTGTTTCTGATGTATTGTCTCGATCTAATCCCAAAATAATTTCTCGTGCATTATTGTAGGATGTAAGTTTATCAAATAGAACCACACCTATCTGTGCACCGTCTGGTGTATTTCTTCGGATAAATGCTTTATCAAGAACTTTATTTGAATCAAGAGAGTTTCCATTACGGAAAATACTTGGGAGGAAAAATAAAGTATCTTTATTTGCTTTAGCATTGTTATAAAATTCATCATAGTCGGGAATCTCACTTTTGTGAGTGAAAGTGATATTGAAACCGTTATGCACATGAATAATGCCGTAATTGTATACAACCCCGTCACCACATTCTCGGCCAGACGATAAAGCTTTTCCTTGCATAACATATGCACTCATAGATCCACCTGTCATACCATCTGGTGCCGTAGCTACATTTCGTAGACGTGTATGTATGTCAGAAAGTTCACCTTGGAAAACTTCTGGATCAGTTTGCTTTGTTACAAGGTTCAGTCCATGTATTGGCCAAAATTCTCCTACACGTTCTCCACTAGAAATAATCTCCCAAACAGACTCACCATTTTTAAATTTTTCGTTTGTTTCTAATAATTCTGTATAAATTCCTTTTTGTTCAAATACATTTGAGATAGCTACTTTGGGAGCCAATAGAGTAGTGCTACCTATAATACCTAACTTCCTGAGAAAATCTCTGCGAGAATTAGGTTCTTTATTTGGTTTATCTGATGAAGTAGATGATTCAAAATTCATGATGAAAGTCTACCATAAAGTCTCTTTACAGGGAACATATTTAGGGTATACTCTAAATACCAATGAAGCTGGGTGACGCCGGTCGAGGTCGGAGAAATAGCCGTTACTATTTCACGAACGAGAGTCTCTTGGTCGAGAAAGTAGGGTGGCACCGCGTTTATCCTGAGTCATATCGAAGGAATAATCGTCCCTACATGTTTATCAAATTAATTTGGTAGATGTGTAGAGGCGATTTTTTGTTTCTCCATCTCGCAATCTATGGAAAGAATATCTCTAAAAAATTTAGGAAGTCATAAAGGTGAAGAAGTTCTTATTAAGGGTTGGGTTGATACCGCGCGTGATCAAGGAAAAATGGCGTTCTTTGATTTTCGTGATTCAACAGGAAAAATTCAAGGTGTCGTATTTGGCAAACCAGAAGTTCTCGAGATCGCGAAACAACTGCGTTCTGAATGGGTGGTTGCGGTCGCAGGTAAAGTCAATGAACGTCCTGAAAAAATGCGCAAAGCTGATGTTGTGAATGGTGACATTGAACTTGAAATTACAGGAATCGAAGTTTTAAACCGTGCTGAAACACCGCCGTTTGATATTACAACGGATACGATGAGTATTAACGAAGAAACACGACTTAAATATCGTTATCTTGATATTCGTAGCGAGCGTATGCAAAAAAATCTTCGTATGCGAGATCGTGTGATTACATTTTTCCGCGAGTATATGCACAAAAATGATTTCGTAGAAATTGAGACACCGATGATGATGAAAGATACCCCCGAAGGCTCACGTGAATATGTCGTGCCGTCACGCATGCATAAAGGAAAATTCTACGCATTACCACAATCACCACAGCAATTTAAACAATTACTTATGGTTGGAGGTATTGAAAAATATTTCCAGATTGCGCGATGTATGCGTGACGAAGATTTGCGTGGTGATCGTCAGCCAGAATTTACACAGCTCGACTTTGAAATGTCATTCGTGACCCAAGAAGATATCTTGCAATACACGGAAAAAATGTTTATTGAACTTGTCGAAACACTGTATCCAGAAAAACGAATTTCACAAAAACCATTTCCACGTATTTCCTACGCTGAATCAATGGAAAAATATGGGAACGACAAACCAGATTTGCGCGTGAACAAGGAAGATTCAAATGAATTAGCGTTTGCATGGATTTTGGATTTTCCTATGTTTGAAAAATTAAATGATGGAACATTGCAAGCACAACATCATCCATTTTGTTCCGTGCATCCCGACGACAAAGGTAAATTTATGAGTGGTGAAGATATGATGTCAATTCGTGCCAATGCATATGATTTGGTTTTGAATGGTTTTGAATTATCTTCCGGAAGTATTCGTATTCATGATCGTGCGGAACAAAAACGAGTGTTCGAACTCCTTGGTATTTCAGAAGAAAAACAACAAGAACGTTTCGGACATATGCTCGAGGCGTTTACGTATGGTGCACCACCCCATGGAGGATTTGCTCCAGGTATTGATCGCACGGTGATGTTGCTTCAAAACGAGCCGAACATTCGTGAAGTCATTGCCTTTCCAAAAAATCGTGATGCACGTGATCCTATGATGGATGCACCGGCAACAATTTCAAGCGCTCAATTGCGAGAATTAGGATTACAATTATTAGATAAGAAAGAATAATTATATGAAAAAACAAACAAAACCCTATCACCCACCACAAAAACTTTTAGAACGATATGCGCATGTGCTTATTAACTTTGCACTCAATTCTGGAAAGGGAATTACCAAAGGTGATGTGGTGCGTATTATTGCGCCTGAATCTGCAAAATTACTTTTTGCAGAACTGAAAAAAGCAGTTTATCGATCGGGCGGACACGTTATTGCAACATATTTACCTGATGATATTGGATTTGATAAATACAATATTAATATGACGAGAGACTTTTATGAAAATGCAGCCATGGAACAACTCGACTTTTTTCCAACAAAATATATGAAAGGACTTGCTGATACTATTGATCATCAAGTGTATATTATTGCCGAAGCAAATAAAAAAGCTCTTGATGGTATTGATCCTAAAAAAATTATGCGATCAGGGCTTGCGGTAAAGCCGTATCGAGAATGGTTGAATAAAAAAGAAAATGAAGGAAAGTTTACGTGGACATTGGGATTGTATGGAACGCCCGATATGGCACGTGAAGCGGGACTGTCAGAAAAGGCATATTGGAATGAAATCATCAAAGCATGTTTTTTGGATAAACCAGATCCAGTTGCCGAGTGGAAAGAGTTATATAAAGAACTTGATGCTTATTTAAAACGACTGAATACGCTTACGAAAAAAACTGTAAAGTGGCACGTCAAAGGTAAAGATGTAGATCTTTGGATTGGGGCAGGAAACAAACGACGTTTTATGGGAGGATCAGGACGTAATATTCCAAGTTTTGAATTATTTACATCACCACATTGTCGAGAAACTGAAGGATGGATTAAATTTTCTGAACCGCTCTATCGTTATGGGAATATTATTACAGGTATTGAACTTACTTTTGAAAACGGACATGTTGTGAAAAGTAAAGCAAATAAAAATGAAAAAGTGTTGCAAGAAATGATTGCAACAGAAAATGCTGATATGGTAGGGGAGTTTTCGATGACTGATAGACGATTTTCTCGCATTACGAAATTTATGGCAGAAACGTTGTATGATGAAAATGTGGGGGGAAGATTCGGTAATACGCATATTGCACTTGGTAATGCGTATCATGATTGTTACGATGGTGATCCAGCACGTGTGACTAAAGCACAGTGGAAGAAACTTGGATTCAATAATTCATCAGTACACACCGATATTGTTTCAACGATTGATCGCACCGTCACGGCGTATTTCAAAGATGGGACAACTCAAGTTATTTACAAAGATGGGATGTATCAGTTTTAGACTTTTTAGTCTAGGAGGCTTAGAGGGCTAGGAAAACTGTATTTTTTATATTATGTTGTATTATTAATTAATCATGTACTAGTACATGATTAATTAATAATACAACGAAAGAGAGAGCAGAGATGTTATTTTGTTTCATAATATTGTTCACATAAATTCTGAGCCAAGATATCAGTAGACCGAAACACCTTTAACTTGGTGTTATCGGGAAATAAAATAGGAAGTTCGGTGCATCCTAATACTATAGCTTTAGCTCCTTTTTTAACGAGAGCTCGTGCAATAATGACTAATTTATTGGCATCTGTTTTATTTTTCTTACCCTCGAGGATATTCCTTATAACAGTATTAAGAATAACTATTTGTGATTTGGTAGGAATCATTGTTTTTATATTTCTTGCCGCAAGTGCCTTCTGATAAAGTTTGTATTTAATCGTTGAGGGCGAAGCTAAAAGTCCTACTGTTTTTACATTACTTTTCGCAACGTTGCTTGCGACGATATCAATCATGGAAGTAAAATGAATCTTTGTTTTTTGTTGCAACTTATCAAGAAGCATATGTACGGTATTACAGGCGATACATATTGTTTGTGCACCGACTTGGTCTATTTCGCGTACACGTTCTTGTAACATATCAAAAGCAGCGTCTCTTTTTTTGAGATTTGATATAAAATCAGGAACAGGTATCGAGTATAAAACGATATCGGGATAATCTTCGTTATCTGGCGATGGATGCATTTTTATTGATTTTTCTATTATTTTTTTATACAAATCCAAAGAAGCTTGTGGTCCCATACCTCCGAGAATTGCTAATCTTTTTTTATTTTTATTTTTCATATAAGAAGTATGAATAGCAGAGTGTTTTTATTACACTCCGCTATCACAATTACAGTTAATAATGTAAACCCTTTAGCAATTCCAAATCTCTTTTTACTACATTAGGAACTTCTCCGTTATGGTGTGTCACATCTTTTAATTTTGGTTCATTTCCTATGATGTAATAAGGTGGAGTATGGTGTTTTGTAAAGAGCTGAACATTGGGTAATGTATCCCCATTGTTATTCGTAGTATCACGAATAGAAGAACGTGCCTCGTAAAAAAACTCCTCTTGTTTTCCTCCAACATTGATTATGCCAGCTATATTTTTTGTATGAGCCCGAGATGACAGTATTTGTAATCCAGGTACGTGTGCCTGTGTATGTACCACATCATGCGCATGGATATATTCCAAGACTGAAGGGTATTTTTCTATCTTTTTATACAAGGCATCTTTGAATTCAGGAGACAGCAAACTTTCCAATGTTGCTTGTACCCTTTCATAATCATAAGTACTTTTGCAGGCTTCGATCGTGTCGGCACTATCTTCAAAGAAAAAGACATGATCGAGCAACCGAGGAAAGTTATTTTTTATGATGAATTCTATCCTTTGCTGCAAATAGTAGCTTGATGATTGTACTTGCGATATATCGAGCATATTTGTTATTGAAGACATATGATTCATATGTATGATTTCAATAATGAAATTCCTACTTGTGTTGTAGAGTTCATCGCATAATTTGAATACTGGTATTGGATAACTTAATGCACGCAATGGCAAGTTTTCGCTTCCCCCAAAAACGAGCCTGAATACAATACAGTTTCCATTTTCTTTTTCTGCAAGAGTTTGGGTAACCAAGAAGAGATCTTCCTTTTGATTATTACCCATTCCATACAAGTAGTTTTTCTCACTTAAAATCTTTTCAAGAATGAGAGGATATTTTGCATTAAATTCCGAGTAGTATGATGAGGATTCGTCATATACTATCTCAGGAATGACAAAATTATAGGGTCGCATAACTTTTATAGTTCTGCAGGAATGTACAAGTTTGATGGTACTTTTATTGATAACATCAAAGATTCGTCTTTGTAGTTTTTTACTCATGGCAAATTCATTAAATTTTAAAAGAACAAAACCGGCTTGTGTGCCGGTTGATAGACTTAACTCAGGAGGGGAGAGTTAGAAGTTCACGAAATCAGCACAAAAGCATCTGCTCTGTGTGCATCCCACCAAAGTTTATGTGAAGTTGTAGCTACAATGTAATTCATAACTTGTCCTATACTAGCGGATTATATTTTATATGTCAATATGTACTAGTACATAGCTGTTAATAATTTATAAACTATTTTAAAAAGGGTATGTGTTTACAGAGATATTGATCTGTAAGTAGATATGCCTGAATGAGATAAATTTGCTATACTCTATTCATATGAAAAACGAAAAATATCATAAAAATGTTGTCGATATTGTGGCTCTTATAGCAAGTGATAAAAAACTTCTCGAGGAGTTTTTTATTGATATTTTGACTCCGCAAGAATTTGACGACATTAGTGTCCGCTTTGAAATTATAAAACGTCTTGCTCGCGGTGAAACACATCGATCAATCGCTGATGTACTTGGTGTTGGTATTGCAACGGTAGCACGAGGTTCTCGAGAGCTTCTTGATCCTCAAGGAGGCTTTGCACAAGTGCTCAATAAATTAGCTAAAAAATAATATGTCAGTCTTTACGATTACTACAGAAAAATTTGAAGGTCCTATTGAATTACTTCTTAATTTGATCAAAGAGCGCAAATTGCCGATCAATGAGATTTCGCTTGCAAAAATTACAGATGATTATTTACGCATGATGCGCGAAGCAACATCAAAATCATATGACGAGGCAACGCAATTTATGATTATTGCCGCAACGCTTGTTTTAATAAAATCGCGTTCTCTATTACCAGCGCTTGAAATTACCGAAGAAGAACAAGAAAATATCGCAGATCTTGAACGACGACTCAAAATGCTTGAACTTTATAAAGAAATGGGAGAAAGTCTGCAAGAACACTATGGAAATAAAAAATTATGGGGAAGATCGTACATTCCATCGTATTTTGGATTTGTACCCGATACGTTAATTACTCAAGAAAAACTTCTCACGACACTTGAAGAAGTACTTCATGAAGTTTCTCAATTTATTGAAAAACAACTTCCCGAGAAACGGGTTTCTGCGATTATGCATATTGAAGAAATGATGGATCATTTAATTGCTCGAGTGACTGTGGCAATGCAAACGAGTTTTCATGATTTTACGCGAAGTGTCAGCAGTAAAAAATCATCATCATCCCAAGAATACAAGGCTCATGTAGTTATTGGATTTTTAGCAATGCTTGAAATGGTACGAAATGGTATTATTGCTGTGGAACAGTCGGAGACGTTTCAAGATATTATGATGACAAAAAATTAATATGCATACACTCGCATCAATTATTGAAGGAATATTATGGTTTAAAGGGCAACCTGTAGAAATTGCTGATCTTGCGCGTATTACTAAAAAAACACAAAGTGAGATTGAAACAGCGCTTGCTGAATTAAAAACAACACTTGATGGGCATGGTATTACACTTGTGATGAACGATCACGAGGCAGAATTATGTACTCATACTGAACTAGGAACATTGCTTTCGCAATTACAAAAAGAGGAAATGGAAAAACCATTATCACGAGCAAGTCTCGAAACACTTGCGATTATAGCGTATAACGATGGCATTATGCGAAGTGAAATTGATTATATTCGTGGTGTTAATTCAACATTTATTTTGCGTGCCCTCGAGATGCGAGGACTTGTTGAGAAAAAAATAAATCCCGATGATAAACGATCTATGGTGTATTATCCAACGCTTGAATTTTTGAAATCATTAGGTGTTCCGCATGCATCGGCTTTTCCCCAGTATCAAGAATTAAAAGATAAACTTACCGCATTAAAACAAACAAGCGAGCATGAGGTTTTGGAATAATTTTGATGTAAAAAAAATACACTATATTTGTGGGGGTATTACTCTCGTGATAATTATTTTGGGTGTTGGATATTGGTATAATAGTGCACAAAATTCAAAATTAGTTTACAAGACGCGAGCCGAATCCAGAGAGCAAGTTTCTCAGAAAGAAGAAATTACATTATTACTTACGGCAAGTGATCTTGAAGCAAAATCTGCACTCGTGGTTGATTTAGTAGATGATCGAGTTCTTTTTGAAAAAGATTCAACGACGCCATATCCTCTGGCGTCACTTTCGAAAATTGTCACAGCACTTGTTGCGCTTACGTATTTTCCTCTCGATTCAGTATCTATTACACGCCAAGCATTATCTCAAATAGGTGATTATGGGCTGTATGTGGACGAATTATGGCATATGCGTGATCTTGTTGAATTTATGCTTGTAGTGTCATCAAATGATGCAGCATATGCTATCGCAACACATATTGATGTTTCACCATTATCTTTTATTCAACTCATGAACACCTATGTACAGGAACAAGGATTTCACGAGATGTATTTTCTTGATTCGACAGGACTTGATGACGCATATGGGGTAACAGGATTTGGAACAGCCCGGGATGTACTAGCGCTTATGCGTATTGCAACAGAAAAATTTCCAGAGATTTTTTTAATGAGTGCGGAACCACGTGATCAATTTATTTCAGAAAATAATATTATACATACAGCAGTTAATACCAATGTTTTGGCTGATAAAATTCCTGGTCTTACTTTTTCGAAGACAGGATATACTGAAAAAACTGGTGGTAATGTTGCTTTTATATTTGAATATGGTCCACAACATCCGATCGGTGTTGTAATTTTAGGCTCAAGTTATCAAGGAAGATTTGATGACGCAGAAACTATCATCCACTCTTTCACGTATTAGGCAACTTGTTTCGAATGCCTTGCTCGCGTATACTTTCCAGTATGTATGTTAGTATTCTAAAAGTTTTTATCCCCGCCATAGTAACCTTTATTGTGGGTGTTGTTCTTGCGCTATCACTCACACAAGCGATGTATAGCTATCGTCTCTGGAAACGTTCTGGACGAGGTAATCAAAAGGAAAATCCAGAAATTTCAAACGAATTTTCAAAGATTCATAATGATAGTAAAGAAACAAGCACTCCGCGCGTAGGAGGTGTTGTTGTTTGGTTGTCTGTTTTTATAACGACGGCGTTGTTATGGATTTCTTCAAGAATTTTTGATATACAATTTTTGCACAATCTTGATTTTGTTTCTCGAGGACAAACGTGGCTTCTCTTTTTTGGTTTTATCACAGCGTCGCTTATTGGACTGCTTGATGACTTTTTACAAATTTTTGGACATGGTGTTCATATTGTAGATGGATTAGGACGTTGGCAACGTATTACCATTGTCGCGATCATGGGACTTGTGGGTGCATTGTGGTTTTATACGAAACTTGATATTAGTACGATTTTTATACCATTTTACGGATTTTTTGAGCTAGGCATTGGTTTTATTTTTGTATTTATTATTGTAGTGCTTGCAACATTTTCTGGTGGAATCATTGATGGGCTCGATGGACTTGCTGGAGGAGTGCTTGCAACAAGTTTTGGTGCATACGGTGTTATTGCGTATTTTCAAAATCAAACAGACATTGCGGCATTTTGTGCGGTTATTATTGGTGGTATTTTGGCATTTCTTTGGTTTAATATTCCACCTGCACGTTTTTATATGGGGGAAACAGGAATGCTTGGACTTACGCTTGCACTTGCACTGGTTGCATTTTTTACGAATCAAGTCGTGATTCTTCCTATCATTGCGCTACCTCTTGTGGTAAGTAGTGGATCAACAATTCTGCAAATGCTCTCAAGAAAATTTCGAGGTAAAAATCTTTTACGTGTTGCGCCACTCCATCATCATTTTCAAGCATTAGGTTGGAGTGCAGAAAAAATTACGATGCGGTATTGGGTAGTATCGGTAATATGTGCGATATTAGGAATTATTATTGCGCTTGTTGGTTAATATGAATAAAGCTGGCGCCCCAGATCGAATATTTATTGGACTTACTATTGCGCTTGTTGTTATTGGGCTTCTTATTTTTTTCTCTGCGTCGCTTTCTGTTTTAGCACAAGATCCAGGACAATTTTATAAAATGCTTTTTAATCAAATAGGACTTGGGCTTATTGGTGGAGGAATAGCTTTTTTCTTTGTATCACGTCTTGATTATCGTTTTTGGAAAAAGTATGCACTCGTCATATTTATTACAAGTATTGTTATATTACTTTTGGTATTTATTCCTGGACTCGGATTTGAACATGGAGGTGCAACACGTTGGCTTAATTTAGGACCTATCTCTTTTCAGCCTGCAGAACTTGCAAAATTAGGTTTTGTTATTTATGCCGCAGCTTGGTTTTCATGGGCGGGTGATAAGATTGGCCAGTTTACGTGGGGACTTATTCCGCTCGTTTGCATGATCGGCGTTGTGGGAGGTATTTTATTATTACAGCCAGACACGGGGACATTTCTTGTTATTATGATTTCTGGTCTCGTGATTTATTTTGTTGCTGGAGCACGGTGGCGGGATATTATTATTTTGGTGGTTGTTGCACTTGTTGGCTTGATTATACTTGTTGCTATGCGACCGTATCTTATTAGTCGTGTGAAGACATTTGCAAATCCAAATATTGATCCATTAGGATCATCATATCAAGTACAACAATCCTTGATCGCCATTGGATCGGGAAAAGTTTTTGGTCGCGGTTATGGACAAAGTGTGCAAAAGTTTAGTTATTTACCCGAGCCAGCAGGTGATTCAGTATATGCTGTTGTAGGAGAAGAGTTTGGATTTTTTGGTACAGTGGCGCTTCTCCTATTATATGTTGCATTTTGTTTGCGTGGTTTTTGGATTGCAACAAGAACAAGTAGTAATTTTGGACAATATCTAGCCATCGGTATCATGACGCTTATTATAGGACAATCGTTTCTTAATATTGCTTCAAATCTTGCATTATTTCCTTTGACGGGTGAACCGCTCATGTTTATAAGTCAGGGTGGTAGTGCGTTGTTGTTTGCGCTCTTGGAAGCTGGTATTATAGTTAATATCTCAAGATATCGAAAACATTAGAGATACTTTAGTAATTAACGTTGAGATAAAGGCATGAAAATTGTATTAACAGGAGGAGGAACGGGCGGACATTTTTATCCTCTCATTGCCATTGCAGAAGAATTACAAACCGTTGCAGAACAGGAACATATTCCCGAACTGTCCATTTTTTATTTTGCTCCAACACCGTATGATGAAAAACTTTTGTTTAAACATCGAATTAATTTTCGTAGTATTCCCGCAGGGAAAGTACGGATTTATTTTTCACCAAAGAATATTAGTGATATGTTTACAACGTGGGGAGGTATCATAAAAGCATTTTTTACCTTATTTTTTATTTATCCTGATGTTATTTTTTCTAAAGGAGGTTACGCCAGTGTCCCGACCGTATTTGCAGCGCGTCTCTTGAGGATTCCTGTGGTGATTCATGAATCGGATTCTGCTGTGGGTCGTGCAAATATGTGGGCAAGTAAATTCGCGAAAAAGATTGCAGTATCATACCCCGAAGCAGTTGCAGAATTTCCAAAAGCACAAGATCGCGTTGCAGTGACAGGCCAGCCTATTAGAAAATCAATTATACATAAAACAACTCATGGATCATTTCAATATCTTGATCTTGAAGAAAATATTCCCGTATTATTTATTTTAGGTGGTTCACAAGGTGCACAAAAAATTAATGAAGTTATTTTGCAATCGCTTCTTGAATTATTACCTAAATATCAGATTATCCATCAAGTGGGTGCTACTCTTGAACCAGAAGTAACTGCACGTGCTCAGGCTATTTTACATGCAAGCGAATTTAGGTCACGCTATAAAGTGTTTGGATTTCTTGATAGCCTTGCTATGAGTATGGCGGCAGGTGCGGCAAGCGTTATTATCTCACGTTCAGGATCGACTATTTTTGAAATAGCCGCATGGGGAGTACCTTCCATTATTATTCCTATTGCTGATTCTCATGGTGATCATGCGCGAAAAAATGCTTTTAATTATGCACGTCGTGGAGCATGCAGTGTTATCGAAGAAAGTAACTTTGCAGCACATGTTTTGATTGCAGAAATTGATCGAATACTTGGTGATAAAGAATTATATAAACGAATGCACGAAAATGCGCAGAATTTCTTTGATCCGCTTGCAGCGCGAAAAATCTCTACGGAAATTATCGAGATTGCGCTTTCGCATGAACAATAATTTTATGGAATATATTTCTCAAACTAAAGTTTGTAAAAATTGTCAAAGTGATTTCATTATCGATTCTGATGACTTTGCGTTCTATGAAAAAATAAAAGTTCCATCGCCAACATTTTGTCCAAGATGTCGACAAGTACGACGGTATAGTTGGCGTAATGAACGAACATTGTATCGCCGAAATTGTGATAAAACAGGAAAAAGTATCGTTTCAATTTATAGTCCAGATTCTCCTTACATTATATATGATACCAACGTGTGGTGGGGGGATAGTTGGAATCCGTTTGATTATGGTCAGGATTTTGATTTCTCACGTCCATTTTTTGAACAATTTAAAGAATTACAACTACAAGTTCCACGACTAGCGCTACTCCATAAAAATTGTACGAATTCCGATTATTGTAATCATTCCAATGATTCAAAAGATTGCTATTTAGGTTTTACTGTTTTTGCAAGTGAAAATGTTTTACATTCCACGAATATCATTTCAGCAAAAAATTCTGCTGATTGTTACAAAGTATATGGAAATTCAAATGAAAATTTATATGGGTGTATTGATATTTATAATTCATATCATTGTAAATTTTGTTTCATCTTGCATGATTCGTTCGATTGTCAGTATTGCTTTGATTTAAGAAATTGCTCGAATTGTTTTTTATCTTCAAATTTACGTGGGCAATCTTACTATTTTAAAAATGAGAAATGTACTAAAGAAGTATATATTCAAAAAGTAAAAGAATACCACCAAGGTTCATATAATGTTCAAGAAGCGTTACAGCAAGAATGGAAAAAAATGATCTTTGAAAAAGCATATCATCGAGCAATGCAAATTGAAGTATCAGTGAACAGTCTTGGTAATATGATTTTTTATAGTAAAAATGCACGCAATTGTTTTGATATCGATAAAGTAGAAGATTCAAAATATATTGATTTTAGTACAGGTGGTATTAAAAGTTGTTACGATTTATATCATAATGGAATTACATGTGAGTTGCTCTATGAATCTCATGCAGTGGTTCGCTCTTCAAATCTTGTTGGAGTTCATTTGTCATATGATAATACTAATCTTTCCTATTGTGATTCGTGTCACAACAGTAATGAGCTTTTTGGTTGTGTAGGAATTAAAAAAGGTGCATACGTTATATTCAATAAGCAATATTCGAAAGAAGAATATTTTGTACTAAAGGAAAAAATTATTGAACATATGAAACAAACAGGCGAATATGGAGAATTTTTTCCTTCAAGTATTTCTCCGTTTGGTTATAACGAGACTCAAGCACAAGTATTTTTTACTCTTACCAAAGAACAAGCCCTTGCACAAGGATTTTTATGGCAAGACAATATGCCGGGGACATTTGGCAAGGAAACGTTATTACCCGATGATATTCCCGATGACATTAAAGATGTCGATGATAGTATTACGACAAAAATATTAAAGTGTGTTCGAAGTGGTAAAAATTATAATATTGTTGGGCAAGAACTTTTGTTTTATAAACAACACAACATACCTATCCCACGATTGCATCCTAATGAGCGATATAAAGACAGAATGGCACTGAGGCCTAATAGACAAATGTATGATGCAGTATGTGCCGTTACAGGAGTACCTTTACAGACGGCATATCCACCTGAACGTAGACCAAAAATGATAGTTAGTGATGAAGTTTATAATAAAGAAGTTTTATGAATTCAGAAATCAAACAATGTCAGAATTGTAAACAGAACTTTATGATTGAATCGGAAGATTTTTCCTTTTATGAAAAAATTAAAGTTCCACCACCAACATTTTGTCCGGAATGTCGTATGATACGTAGATTTTGTTTTCGTAATCAAAACAAATTATTTAAAGTTAAGGATCATTTTACAGGTAAATCACTTTTTTCATTGGTTCCCGCGGATGCGAAGGTACCCATAGTTACGAATGAAGAATGGTTTAATGACTCTTGGGATGCTATGACTTATGGGCGTGATGTAGATTTTTCACGACCATTTCTTGAACAGATTTTTGAATTACATACACAAATACCTCAAATAAATTTAAATATTACTCGTATGGTGAACAGTCCCTATTCTGGCAACGCAAATGATTTAAAGAATTGTTATCTTGTTTTTAACGCTGCGGGTAACGAAGATTGTATGTATGGCACAGGACTTTATGGTGCAAAAAATTGTATAGATAATTGTGATATTTATAATTCGGAATTTTGCTATGGGAATTTTTGGATTGAAAAAAGTAACAGAGCGTATTTTTCAGAAGAATGTGGTGATTGTGTCAGTGTATGGTTTCTTAAAAATTGTGTTGGATGTGTCAATTGTGTTGGATGTGTCAATGTGCGTAATAAGTCATATTGTATTTTTAATGAACAATATGATAAAGAAACATATCAGCAAGAAATTGAAAAACTAAAACTTGATACTCGTCAAGGAATTGAAACTTTAAGAACTCGAGCGAGAGAATTTTGGATGAAGTTTCCCAAGAAATATTATCAAGGAATAAAAAATGTGAATTCAACTGGAGTCTATGTAACACAGTCAAAAAATGTGAAGAATAGTTTCCTTGTCTTTAGTGGAGAAGATCTTCGATATTCTCAATATGTGTCACAACCACCGAATAAAGATTCGTATGATGTTTCAGTCTGGGGAGATGGTATTGAACTTGCTTATGAATATGCGTCGTCTGGTTCGGGAGTATACAATTCAAAATTTCTTATAGACTGTTGGCCAAATATCAGAAATACCGAATATTCTATGCATTGTAATTCTGTGAATAATGTTTTTGGTTGTGTAGGACTTCGCAACAAAGAATATTGTATTTTGAATAAACAATATACGGAAGAACAATATGAAGCGTTACTTCCAAAAATTAAAAAGCATATGCAGGATATGCCCTATAAAGATAAAAATAGTTTAGTCTATACTTACGGGGAATTTTTTCCTATAGAATTTTCATGGTATGGATATAATAACACCATAGCTCAAGAATTTTTTCCTATTACAAAACAAGAAGCATTGCAAAAACACTATCCATGGTATGAAGTTCCGCGAGGAACTTATCAGGTAGATATATGTGCTCGAGATTTGCCAGAGACTATTACTGAAACAAGTGATACTATTTTTGAGAAAATTATACAATGCGAATTATGTGAAGGGCAATTTCGTTTTCAAAAAGAAGAAATAGCTTTTTTGAAACGAGAAAAATTGCCATTACCACAGCATTGTCCCGATTGTCGTTATCAAGAGAGAATTTCTCGACGATTGCCACCGAAGCTTTATAAACATAGATGCATGCACAAAGATTGTACGACTGAATTTCTCACAGGGTATAATCCAAAAGACGGAGATATTGTGTATTGTGAAGAATGTTATCAACAGGAAGTTATTTAATGTTTAGTAATGAGCGAGTAATGAGTAAAAAAACATGCAACCAGAAAACCCTTCAATAAATTCAGAACAAGCAAAACAATGCCAAAACTGTAAACAAGATTTCACGATCGAATCTGAAGATTTTGCATTTTACGAAAAAATACAAGTTCCAGCTCCGACATTTTGTCCTGAATGTCGTATGGTGCGGCGAATGATGGTGCGTAACGAGCATACTCTTTATAAAAGGAAATGTGATATGACAGGGCAAGATATGGTGACCATTTTTGCACCAGAAAAACCGATACGAGTTTTTCATAGAAAAGTTTGGTGGGGAGATGATTGGAATCAATATGAATATGGTCTGGAGTATGATTCATCGCGAAATTTCTTTGAACAATTTCGAGAACTTCAAATGAAAACTCCATGGCCAAATTTAATTGTAGGCGGGGATATTGTAAATAGCGAATATATTAATCACGCTGGGAGCTGTAGGGATTGTTATCTGTTGTTTAATGCAGACTTTTGTGAAAATGTACTGTATTCGGCAACCGGAACACATTCACGCGATACAATGGATGTTTTATTTTTCAATAGAATGGAATTGTGTTACGAAGTCGTAGATGGTAATGGTACCGGTATTTGTTATTCTGAAAATTGTGATGAATGCTTGAATGTTTATTTCTCAAAAGATTGTGTGGGTTGTAGTAATTGTTTTGGATGTGTAGGACTTCGCAAGAAACAATATTGTATGTGGAATGAACAATTAACAAAAGAGGACTACGAAAAACGTTTTACTGGATACGAACTTCATAAACATTCTTCAATTAGCACACTTCGCAAACGAGCATACGAGTTTTGGCTTACATTTCCTGTGAAGTATTACCATGGACGACAGAATGTCAACGTAACGGGAGACTATCTCTATTATTCGAAAAATGCTCGCGATAGTTTTTACGCGGTTTATTTAGAAGACTCTCGATTTTGTTCGTTTATGACGGGTGCGACAACGAAAGATTGCTATGATATTTCTGAATGGGGATTAGGACTTGAATTGTCGTATGAATCAGTAACGGTGGGTGATCAAACAAATGGTGCAAAATTTTGTTATGGATCGTGGTCAGGAGCACAAAATACTGAATATTGCATGATGACACCGGGATCACACAATTGTTTTGGATGTTGCAATATGAAAAAAGCAGAATATTGTATTTTAAATAAGCAATATACTAAAGAAGAATATGAAAAACTTCGTGCACAAATTATACAAGACATGACAAAAAATCCTTATGTTGATGCACAAGGGCGCGTGTTTATGTATGGAGAATTTTTTCCGTATGATCTGTCGATGTTTGATTATAACGAATCATGGGCAATGGATTATTTTCCTTTGAATGAAGCAGAAGTGAAGTCAAAAGGTTTTCGATGGCGACAAGATGAAACTAATAAACATACTCCAACACTCCTTGCGCGTGATGTACCTGATAGTATTCATGATATACAAGATTCTATCTTAAAAGAAATTATTGGTTGTAGCGATTGTGGAAAAGCATACCGTATTGTCGTTGCCGAACTTCAACTCCTTCGACGTTTTGGTTTTCCAATTCCACAAAAATGTTCTCATTGTCGATATAAAGATCGATTACTGCGTATCAATTCACCACGACTGTATAAACGTATAACCGAAGATGGAAAAGAAGTAATGACCGCCTATGCTCCTCTAAAACCGGAGAAAATTCTTTCTGAAGAAGCTTATCAAAAATTAATAATGTGATAATATCTAAGATATGTCTATTACAGGAAAAAAATATCTTGTACTGGTAATTTTTATTCTCTTGGGATTTTTTATTTGTAATGCCAAGGTATTTGCCGCGGTGCGTGTTAATGAAATTGCATGGATGGGTACAACAAATTCGGCGAATGATGAATGGATGGAATTGTATAATACTGATACAAGCGTGGTTAATCTTTCAGGATGGACGCTGGTTGCAAATGATGGTGCCCCCTTGATTACGCTTGCGGGATCAATTTCCGGGAGTGGATATTTCTTACTTGAACGAACTGACGATTCAACCGTTCCTACGGTTTCTGCTGATCAAATTTATAGTGGGGCTTTGGGTAATGAAGGTGAAAATCTTTCGCTCAAAGATACATCGGGTACGACGGTTGATAGTGTTAACCAAACAGGTGGTTGGATAGGTGGTGATAATGTTACCAAAGAAACCATGCAATACACAGGAACTATTTGGATTACAGGAAGCGGAACACCCAAAGCAGAAAATGTTTCGGATGATTCAAATAATGGTGATGACGACGATGATAACGAAGATACTGACGATGATAATGAAACAACAACTCAAACAAGTAATTCAGTCAAAGATGAAGAAAAGAAAAAAGTTGATATCTATACATTAGAGCTTGCTACAGATTCCGTTATTATCGCTGGCAATCCCACGCGATTCCGTGTAGGGGTGTATAAAAATGATATACGTCAAATATTGGGTATTCATGCGTGGAATTTTGGCGATGGAACATTTGTTGAAGATACTGAAAAACATTTACGGAATGATTTTGATGTGACGCATATATATAAAAATCCCGGAACGTATGTTGCAGTGTTTGAATATCGAACAAGTATTTTTAAAAAAGACCCCGAGGTGCGTCATCGCGTCACGATAGATGTTGTGCCACATACGGTTGATATTGCGAGTGTTATTCCCGGAGAAAGTATTACACTCAAGAATGCTACCTCGAAAGAAGTTGCCTTGGATGCTTGGATCATTATGACAAGTGGTGGAACCTATACTTTTCCACGGAATACGATTATTTTACCGAATACGGAACTCATATTTTCTCAAGAAACTCTTGGCATACCTATTGATATGACAGCTCGATTGCTTTTATCTGATCAAAAGACCGTGGTAAGTTCTGTTGAAAAAAACATTTCTCAACGTGTTGTAACATCGTCTCAAAAAATAGCATCGTCGCCATATTTTGAATCTTCGAGTAATAATGATGATATAGTGGCTACACCGATTCGTGAGAGCGTTCTTGGAGCAACGGTGCTGTATGCAGATCAAGATCGTGTCCAGAATAATAAAAATAGATCAGAAACAGCGATACCGTTTATTTTATTAGGTGTTATATTGATCGTTGGTTTTCTTGGTGTTGGTGGTGTTCTTGTTTATTTTTTCACAAAAAAAAACAATACACAGACATTGAGTGCAGATGACATTACTATTCTTGAAGATGATTAACAAGAATATCTTGTGAGTATATGTTAAAAGGAATTGTTATTGTTTTGGCAGCGTAGCTCTTGTTTCTTGAGATATTGACTGAGATATCGACGAGTCAGTTGTAGTTGCTGATTCAACAATAGATAGAGGAGCGATTGTTGTTACTGATTCATCAACAAGTGAATCTTCAAGTGCTTGAGAATATTGTTCTTTGAGTTCAATATTTTTAAGAGTTTCGTCTGCTTTTTCGAGTGCTCGTTGTAAAGATTCAAAAGCTTTTCCATATTCTTTATCTTCCATAAAAGCATCTGCATTTTTTATGAGGTTTTGAATAATAGTGATATTTTCAGTTAATGATTCAATAGATGTTGGATCGTCTATTGTTTGAGATAGTGTTTCATCTATTGCTTCAAGTGGAGTTTCTTCTGATGATGCTTCAGATATCGTCGTTACTGTTGCATCTTGCATAGTTTCTTCGATCTGTATTTGATCAAGTTCATCTTCAATTTGTGTTACGTCAGAAGAAAGCTTCTCTGACGGAATCAGCATAAGATTTTCTAGAGTTTTTAATTTTTCATCTACAATGATTCGTTTCTTTTCTACACGTTCTTTAGTGACTTCAGTATTTTCAAGTGCGACTGCCTGAATAGCATTTTCTTTATCAATAGCGATTTCATCAAGGGTAGTTTGAGTTGCATCAATAATGGTTGTGAGACTTGCGTCGTCATCATTTTTTACTGCTTTAATTTCCTCCAATACTTTTCCACGAGCCGTAAGTTCGTTTTCAAGACGAGAGGTAATAGCGATAGTTGTTTCTGGATTGTTGACACTGGCTTCTTTGGCTGATGCCTGTGCTTTTTGTGTGTGTTTTGCAAGTTGTTCGCGGATAGTTGTTTCTGTTTTTGCATCAATACGTCCCATAATGGCAAGTTGAGCAGTTTCTTCAAGTCTTTTCGCTGCGCGGGATACCTCGTATTGTGCTCGTGTTTCTGAATCCATAGCGATCGTAAGAATTTCTTCATTGATGTTTACTTTAAATCCATAGAGAGGTTCTCCGGGGAGAGCTTCATTTGCTGCATATGATAATCCTGCACCTGACGAAACTAGTACGACAAGAATCATCGCTATCGCTTGCATAGGACGCAGTATAAAAGTATTTGCGTGACGTAGGAATGGTGATCGAATGGGTTTTGTGTATGCAGTATGTATGTATTGTTCTAGCGCACGGCGAACACGAGTCCGTTCATGTTCTGACATACGAATGGTCGATAGTGCTTTTTTAAATTGTTCTATTGAAAATTTATTCATGATTGTGTGTGGTTGAATTTTTCTTCGAGCAGTTTCAATCCTCGGTGAATGCGTACAGAAATGGTATTTTCTTTTTCTCCGGTAATGTTACTTATTTCTTGGATAGAGAGATCTTCTATAAACCGGAAATAAATAATATCTCGATACGTATCAGGAAGTTCATCAATAAGCTGTGCGGCATGTTTTGCATCAAAAGTATCAATCGATTTATGCATGGCTTCATCTGATCCAAATTCTATGCCTGCTTCAAGAAGTGATTCGAGAGATTCGCTCTTTTTCTTGCGAGACCAATCGATAATATTATTGCGTGCCACTTGATACAAGAATGCTCTCATATTGTCAACCTGTTTTCCTGTGGTGAGATATTCCCATGTTTTGGTGAAAGTATCTTGGGTGACATCAAGAGCGACATCTCGATTTCTGACTTTTACAAGGCAAAATCGAAAAATATCATTATGAAAAGTATCATAAGCTTCTAGAAATTTCTGTTGTTGCAAAGTATCTTCCATATGTGATGACGATTGTATTGTAACTGTATTACAGTATATCGCAAACGCCTTATGTTATCTAGTTTTGTGGGTATTCTCTAGGCGATATATGCTATAATATCCCAGTAATGTCACCAGAAAAGCATAAAAAAATTATTGTTGCGGGGGCTGGTTTTGTAGGGATTTCGTGCGTATTACGCTTGGCAAAGCTTCTTCCACAAGCTGAAATTGTGCTTATTAATAATAAGCTGTATTTCGAGTATTATCCAGCATTATATCGTGTAGTAACAGGGTCATCACCATTGCAGGCATGTATTACGCTATCGGATATATTTGGCCATTTTTCTAACGTGCGAATCGTCGAGGATACTATCCTACGTATAGATCCGGCGCATAAGACCGTTATAGGTACAGAGGCCACATATCAAGGTGACTATGTTGTTATTGGAGTGGGAAGTGAGAATACCTATTTTAATATTGAAGGTGTCGCTGAATTTTCTTTCAGTTTTAAATCAATACATCTTGCCATTAATCTTAAAGATCGCATTGATGAACTTTTTTGTAAAAGTAAAAATGTGTCTCCAGAAGAGAAATTATTGAATTTGAGATTTGTTATTGTAGGAGGAGGCCCGTCAGGAGTTGAACTTGCAGGAGAGCTTGTTGGATATACAAAGAAACTTGCTAAAAAATATGATATTGATCGGTCATTTGTTACGATTGATTTATTTGAAGCCTCTCCTCGTATTTTAGCTGCAATGTCACCCGATGTTTCAAGGCGCGCAGCAGAACGTTTGCGTAATTTAGGTGTTAATGTATTCACAAATCGTATTCTCGTGCGCAATGAATCATGGACGGTTATTCTGAAAGATATGCAAATCGGAGCGCGAACCGTAATTTGGGCAGCGGGAGTAAAAAATAATAAACTTTTTGAACAATGTTTATGTTTTGAATATGATGGAAAATCGCGTGTTGTTGTTGACGAATTTTTACAAGCCAAGGGGTACCAAGATTTTTTTGTGGGTGGAGATAATGCACGTACTGAATATTCGGGACTTGCGCAAACTGCAATTTATGACGGCAAGTATATTGCGCAAACTATTCGAAATAAAATACAGGAACAAGCATTAAAAAAATATGTTCCTCATAGCGTTTCTTTTGATATTCCTATCGGCCCAGGATGGGCAATTCTTGTGCTCAATAAATATATAAAAATATACGGTTTTTTTGCATGGTGGATGCGTCATGGTATTGACCTTAGATTTTATCTTTCTATTTTACCTATAACGAAAGCGTTGAGGGCATTTTTTAGTGGAGAAACTCAATCAAACAAAGTGTGTTCATAATATTTTGTTGTAAATTCTGATTTGACTTGTGCTTCCGATAGAGTAGGATGAGTAAAAAATATAAGGATGGAAAAATCTCGTTTGAATTTTGACATGCATGATGTCTGGATTAAATGTCCGGATACTCATAATAATGATGTTGTAAAGAAATTTGTTGAACAAATGCAACGTATTATACGTATGGGCAGTGTTTCATCTGGGATAGCCTTACCAGAGATGAAAATCTATTATGTTTCACAAAAAGTGGGACTTAAGTTCTATTCTGAGAAAGCGCGAGATAAGTTTTGGAAAAATGTAAGTTGTTATTTACGCTTAGATAGTAGCACGGCTGATCAACTTCATTTGAAAGTGGATTTTGCAATATCAGCACGCTGGTGTATTAGCAAAAGAACTATTGATCTTGTAGCGTGTCTTGCACAAAAACATACTACATCACAATGGCTTACGGTCTTGGAGGCAAAACAATTATTACTTGATGATATGCAGAGTGGATTGTGGCAATATGGAGAAAAAAAGATAATAGTATTACCTCCATGTGTTGAGAAAAAAAAGACCCCATCATCAAAAAGAAACTATACTACAAAAGAAAGCTCGTCCGAAGTTTCTGTGCGAGTGTCTCATTTGGAAAAAGGCATTCTGTATAATCTTTCTGATGAACAACAAGAAAAGATACGAAAAGGTACGAAAATTATTCAACAAAATGGCTGTCTTCGGAAGTTTTTGTATGAGCATGGTGTTCGTATCATTACGCGGAAAAATGATGAATCTGGAGTGGATGTATCAAAAAAAATACTCTTTCATTTTTATACTACAGATGTTGAGAAAACATCTCAGTTGCTTCAAAATCTTGATATAGAATATGATCGATCCCCTAAAAATGATTCATTCATTCTGTATAATAATATTCCTAAAAAGATAGATCGTAGTATGGATGATTATTATATGAAAAATGCGAAAGTGCATCTGTTTCCTTTTAAAAAAAATATTCCAGAGGAATCAGCATTTCCTGTTGGCGGAAAAAATAAAACGCGTGTCTCAACAAGGCATATGCGTAGTTAAAGTAAAAAAGGCAGACAGAATAATCGTCTGCCTTTTTTAGTGTTTTATTTTTTCTAAAACTTTTGGTAATTTTTTAAAATCATCAATGAGTGTTTCGCGCATACTGCCGTTGTAGAGTGCCGCTGCGGGATGGTAGAGTGCAAAGAAATGATTTGTTGTAAGACCTTTGATGTTTTTCTTGAGTAATTTACCGTGCACGAGTGATATTTTTTCTGTAGGAAAGAAACGATTGAGCGCATGACGTCCTAGAAAAATAATAAGTTTTGGTTTTATAAGATTGAGTTCTTCTTCGAGCCATGGCCAACAGGCGGCGACTTCTTCAGGGAGGGGATCACGATTGTTTGGTGGACGATATTTTACGGTGTTGGTAATATAGATACCCCTTCTTTCAAGTTTTATAGTCGCGAGCATTTCATTTAAAAATTTTCCTGCACGTCCTATAAATGGTTTTCCTTGAATATCTTCATCACGTCCGGGTGCTTCACCAATGAAAACAATATCACTTTCGGGATTTCCAATGCCGGGTACTGCTTGTGTTGCGGTTTTCTTGAGCTCGCATGTACATACCTCTTTCCATTTGTCGTGAATATTTTTGAGACACTCTTCTTTGTTCATTGAAAAAGTATAACACAACAAAAAAGACCCGGTTGTACGAGACTTTTTGTTTCAAGGTTTTTGTACCTTATTTTTTTGTTTTTCCAATCCCTTTGTTGGAAAGTTTTATGTGTAGTGCTTTGGCGGTGATTCCAACCAAAGAAATTACACAAATGATTGCATTGGGGTCTGTGTTAGTAATAATGTTTAACATGGCTTTAATTTTAAGAAGTGAATATTCTGTGTCTGTTCGCCTATGATGACTACACAAAGACACATATATTACACTATGTCAAATAGTAGGGAAATAATGATGACGGTTCAAATATGAGCTTATTACAGTCAAAAATCTTGAAATGTTGTTATTTTATATGAAAATTGGTATTATTTCGCCATATGTTCAAGAACTTAAAAGATAAAGCAATGGCAGCGCTCGTGCGCCATCAGCTTAAAAAAACAGGTTTACCAGATGATCAAGTTGAGATGTTTGTGCAATTAGTACTTAAACATCCAGAATTTTTCAAGCAGATTGATGCAGAAGTTAAAGCGAAGAAAAAACAAGGTATGAATGAACAAGCCGCAATGATGCAGGTTATGCGAAGCCACCAAGCTGAACTTCAAAAAATGATGGTGGATTTACAACAAGGTAAATAATTCTTTCTTTTTATTATTATCAAGTGCTTGTTGTATTTCTAGCTTTAAAATTAATAGTCGCATATATATGCTAGAATGATGCAGATATGAGTAATAAAAAATTATCACAAAGGATTGCTGTTATTGGAGCAGGAGCAGTAGGATCTACTATTGCTTATTCTTTAATTATCAAAGGATTAGTGGCAGAGATTATATTAATTGATGTTAATAATGATAAAGAAGATGGTGAAGTTCTTGATATCTCTGATACGTTGTCTTTTTCTGAAACGGGTACTATAAAAGCCGGTGATTATAAAGATGCTCGAGACGCTGATATTATTATTATAACTGCTGGAGCAGCACAAAAACCAGGAGAAAGTAGATTAGACTTGGTTACAAAAAATAAAGCTATTGTGGGTGCGATATTTAAAGAAATAGGAAAAATAAAATCATCCACTATTATTATTATGGTAAGTAATCCTGTGGACATTCTTACCTATCTAGCTCAAGATATTTCTGGTTTACCTCATAGTCAAGTATTCGGTACAGGAACAAGTTTAGATACAGCACGATTACGATCAAATGTATCAAAGCGTTTTGATATTGACAGTAAACAAGTTGACGGTTTTATCTTAGGTGAACATGGCGATAGTGAATTTGTTGCTTGGGGAACGGTAAGTATCGGTGGAAATTTGGCACATGAAATGCTTACAGGAGACGAGATGAAAACAATCGCTGAAGAAGTAAAAAATGAAGTATATGAAATTATTCGAGAAAAAGGTGCAACGTATTATGGTATTGCGATGGTAGTGGTAGATATTATAGAAGGACTTATATTTGATCAAAATAAAATTTTACCAGTTTCTCATCGATTGAATGATTGGAATGGTGTCAGCGGGGTCTGTTTAGGTGCTCCGGCGGTTATTGGGGCAGGAGGAATTATAAAATCATGGCTCATTGAATTACATACAGAAGAAAAAGATAAACTTCAAGAATCATTTAAGAAAATAAAGCCATATTTGTAGGAAATTTTATATTATTTTATGCATACACATACCATCAAGAATTTTGACCAGTTGGCAACAACAGAAAATAGAACGCTTGCACTTTGTATTGCTGAAGCAGGATTAGATGCAATCAACACTGAAAAAGTGATGTTGCATTCTTTGACATTGGAACATGATACGCTCAATATTCTTGGTGAATCATTTGATCTCTCTCAATTTAAACGAATACAAGTTATTGGTTTTGGAAAAGCTTCTTGCAATGCAGCGTTGACCCTTGAAAAAATTCTTGGAGATAAAATAAAAGGGGGTGCTGTTATTGGTCTTCATACGGTTGCGTGTGATTACATCCAAACGTTTGCCGGTACTCATCCACGACCATCAGAAATAAATAAGGAGGCAGGTAAAAAAATATTTGAGATAGTAGAAGCATTAGATGCAGATGATCTTGTTATTGTGATTGTTTCTGGTGGTGGCTCTGCACTCCTGTGTTATCCAGAAAGTGAATGTGAACAAGGAAGAGAACTATATGATGTATTCTTGAAATGTGGGCAAACCATAGATGAAATTAATACTATTCGAAAGCATTTGTCACTTTTAAAAGGTGGTGGTTTGGCAAAAATTGCTTATCCTGCAACGGTTATTGGGCTTATCTTTTCGGATGTTCCTGGAGATAAATTTGAAGATGTTGCATCCGGACCAACCTATAAAGATACGACGACTGTTCGTAATGCAGAAATGATTATTCAAGAACATGATTTGGGAACATTTGAATTAATTGAAACTCCAAAAGATGATAAATATTTTGAAAAAGTTCATAATTTTGTTTTAGTTTCAAATAAAACTGCAGTAGAAGCTATGAATACAAAAGCAAAAGAACTTGGCTTTGAAACCAAGATTGTTTCAACGGAACTGTATGAAGAAATTGATGAAGCTTTGAAAAAGATATTTGATGCAAAAAAAGAAAACACAGTTGTTCTGGCTGCAGGGGAGCCAAAACTTGAGGTAACAAAAAAAGGTGGAAGTGGAGGGAGAAATCTTTTTATGGGTCTTCGAGCTCTTCAGATGAATCTTAGTGATAATAATTCTGTATTTATACCTATTGCATCAGATGGTATGGATAATTGCGATGCAGCGGGTGCCGTGATTGATATACAAACATTAGAAAAAGTAAAAAAAACAAATATTGATCTTGATGATTATGTTGCGAGACTTGATGCGTATCCAGTCTTTGAAAAGTCTGGCGATATGATTGTGACTGGTGCGACGGGGGCTAATGTTTCAGATCTTATGATTTTACTTACGAAGAAATAAATATGGAATACAAAATTACAAAAATTTCTGCAGAAGAAATAAAAGATTCAAGAGGAAATCCGACTTTAAAAGTCACAGTTTTTGCTTGCCCTACCGCAGCCTTGGCGAAGGGTGGGTGTGGTGATTTTTCAGATAGTTTTTCTGTGCCGTCTGGCGCGTCTACTGGTGTCCATGAAGCACATGAACTTAGAGATAAAGATGGAAAAGGAGTACAGTGCGCAATAGATACAGTGAATAATGTTATAGCTCCAGCACTGTTTGGAAAAGATCTTTTAAATCAAAAAGAAATAGATAAAATTATGATCGAGCTTGATGGTACACCGAATAAAGATAATTTGGGTGGTAATTCTATGATCGGAGTCAGTATTGCTTGTGCAAAAGTTGCTGCAAAAGCAACTGGTGTAGAAGTTTTTGAGCACTTACGAAGTCTTACAGAAATGAAACCTTCGAGAAAAGTTCCTCATTTATATATGAATTTAATAAATGGTGGCAAGCATGCAAAAAATGATTTAGCTTTTCAAGAATATCATATTGTGCCAGATACCGAAGATGCCACAGAGGCCGTAGAAATTGGAATAAAAATTCAACATTCTATACGAGAAATAATTTCAGCAAAATATGGTGAAGAATCTTTGATTTTTGGTGATGAAGGTGGTTATGCTCCTAAAATCACTGATATACGTGAGCCACTTTTAATCATGCACGAGGCGATAGAAAAAAATAATTTAAAAGATCGAGTAAGACTTGCACTTGATGTTGCAGCATCTTCTTTTTATAATGATGGTTTTTATATTATTGATAATAAAAAAATAACTAAAGATGAATTGATGCATATTTATTATTCTATAACTAAAGAATTTAATTTACTCTCGATAGAAGATCCTTTTCATGAAGAAGATTTTACAAGCTTCAAAATAGTAAAAGAAACAAGCATTGGTTTAATGATAATGGGAGATGATCTTACAGTTACAAATAAAGTTCTTTTGCAAAAAGCTATTAATGAAAAAGCTATTAATGCAATGATAATAAAGCCAAATCAAATTGGCACACTTTCAGAAACCCTGGAAACTATGCAACTGGCTCGAGAAAATGATATAGAGCTTATCGTGAGTCATAGAAGTGGGGAAACTGATGACAATTTTATAGCTGACCTTGCTTATGCTTTTGGTTGTTTTGGATTAAAATCCGGTGCACCTGAAAAGCCTGAAAGAAAAGTAAAATATGATAGATTAAAATTAATATCTCAAAAATAATATGCAAAGCAAAGCACAAATTGTTGCGACCATCGGCCCAGCGACAAAAGGAAAAGAAATAATAAAAGAATTAATTGCACATCATATGGACGTGGTTCGTTTGAATTTTTCTTGGGGGACATATCCCGAGCATGCAGGATATATTAAAAATGTGAGAGACAATGCAAAAGAAGTTGGTAAGAGAATTCCCATTATTCAAGATCTTTCGGGTCCAAGAGTCCAACAAACGGATGGTCATGAATTTAAAGAAGGAGCAATAGAGATAGTTACTGAAAAAGATCTTAAAGATTTAAAATTTGGCATAGAACAAGAAGTTGATTATATAGCTATGTCTTATGTTGGTAACGCAGAAGATGTTTTAAAACTTCGCGAGCATATGAAAACTTTAGGAAAAGTAATTCCGATTATTGCTAAAATAGAAAGAAAAATTGCGATTGAAAATTTGGATGAAATTATAAAAGCAACAGACGCGATTATGGTGGCACGAGGAGATTTGGGTAATGAAGTTCCACTTGAGCAAATTCCATTTATTGAAAAAGATATCATTACAAAATGCAAAATGGCTGGCAAACCGGTAATCGTGGCGACTCAGATGATGCTATCAATGACAGAGCATCCAATTCCTACACGAGCCGAAGTGACCGATGTCGCATATGCCATCATCAATGGTGCAGATGCTGTGATGCTTTCCGAAGAGAGTGCAAGTGGTAAATATCCGCTTGAAGCAGTGGAAATGATGGAAAGAGGAATTCTTGAAGCCGAAAAACATTTACATGAAGATTTTAAGGTAAATTTGTTATAGGATTCTATTTTTATGTTTGAAAATGCTTTTAAGTCTGCTATATTAACGGGATGAAACTTTCTATCGGAATTGTAGGACTTCCTAATGTTGGAAAATCGACGCTTTTTAATGCGTTAACACGAAAATCAGTCCCCGCTGAAAATTATCCATTTTGTACCATTGATCCATCAATTGGTGTTGTCGCTGTGCCTGATGATAGACTTTGGAAACTTTCAGAATTCTCAAAGTCAGCAAAAACAATTCCTGCGGCTGTTGAATTCGTTGATATTGCGGGACTTGTTGAAGGTGCTTCAAAAGGTGAAGGATTGGGTAATAAATTTCTTTCACATATTCGAGAAGTTGATGCTATTTTAGAACTTGTTCGAATTTTTTCAACACAAGGTGGTAAAGAAATAACCCACGTATATGGTGAAATTGATCCTTTGCGCGATATCAAAGTTATTAATATGGAACTTATTTTAGCTGATTTAGAAACAGTAGAAAAAAGAAAAAATAATGTTGCTCATGATGCAAAACGTGGAGATAAAATAGCCACTTTTGAAGATGCTATTCTCGCAAAACTTCTTGAAACATTATCTCTCGAGTGTATGGTAAATACTATCGTATTTTCTCCGGAAGAGAAAAAAATAGTACAACAACTTAATCTTCTTACAGCGAAGTCGTTTATCTATGGTTTGAATAAAAGAACGGGTGGTGCAAATCTGGATGAAACCGATCCGGAAAAATTTAAAGAGCTCTGTCATGAAATAGAAAAAACAGGTTCACAATGGGTAATTCTTGATGCAAAAATAGAACATGAATTATCTGAATTTGAAGGGGAAGAAAAAATTATGATGCGTAGTGAAATTGGACATGCGAGTGACGGCATTGATGATTTGATTCGTGCATCATATAAACTATTAGGTCTTGCAACATATTTTACTACGGGTACTGATGAAACACGGGCGTGGACAATTCCTGTTGATGCAACAGCACCACAAGCAGGCGCCGCTATTCATGGTGATTTTGAAAATAAATTTATTCGGGCGGAAGTAATTTTTTGGAAAGATTTATTGGAATCTGGATCGTATGGTAAAGCGCGAGAAAAAGGTCTTGTGCGTACAGAAGGTAAAGAATATAAAGTAAAGGATGGTGATGTGATTGAATTTAGAATATAAATGATATCTGTTGGACATTGCCCGTCTTACTGACGAGGCAGATGCCCAACAACAGAATTATGAACGTTGAAGAAATAATACAACGACTTAATGAAGGGCATATTGGTGTTATTGCGACCGACACGCTTTTTGGGCTCGTGGCAAAAGCTCGAGATAGAGAAGCAGTTGAAAAAGTATATACCATAAAAAAACGTCATACTAAAAAACCCTGTATTATATTGCTTGCAAGGCTTGAACAATTAGAAGAATTTCCCATAGTTCTTCCCGAACGTTTTAAAAAATTTCTTGCAAAAATATGGCCTGGTCCTGTGACGGTTATTTTGCGACTTGCAGAAGGAGAAGCGCGTGAATATCACCACCTCCATCGAGGTACGGGTGAGATGACATTTCGTTTACCTGATAATATGTATCTTCAAGATATTATAAAACAAGTTGGACCTATTATTGCACCGAGTGCTAATCCTGAAGGAAAACCGCCTGCTCGAACGATTGATGAGATAAAAAATTATTTTGGAGAACATGTCGATATATATCTTGATGATCACGATCATCCTTTGGAAAATGAACCATCAACGATTATCAAAATTAAAGAACACAAGATTTATCTTATTCGAGAAGGTGTTGTACCTTTCTCAAAACTTGAGGATATTTGGATATCGTCGCTTCTTTAGTTTTTATCGTTTTTTTGATTTTGAAAAAATAAATTTATTTAATTTGTGAAAAATAGTATACACATAGCGTGCACTTGAATTTGAAAGATTAAAGACAATAGCGATGAGGAAAAGAACAAGAGACCAATTAGTGCTAATGAATGAAAGTCCTATAGCAATAATTGCCATAACCATAGGCATAATAATTCTCATCATGCCTCGTATCTCCTCATCACGTTTCTCGGGTTCATTTTCTATTGTTTGAGAATCTCGAATATAAATGCGCATACGAAGTAGGGTGAGAGAAATAAGAATCATATTGATGCCATAAAAAACGATGGCGATTTGTGAGTAACTGAATGCGCCAAGAAAATGAGTTGAAAACGGAACCAGTGCAACCAACATAAGAAATATGGCATTGATTGACGCAAGACGATTATCAATATTATGAGCAAGCACTGATGCGATATAATGATGTCCACGCCAATAAACGAAAAGAAGTGTGAATGACAAAATATAGCTGACAAAGATAGGGAATTTAGCAAGAAGAAAATGCCAGATTTCAGGTTCAGTAGCAACACGATAAAATTCCGGGATACGAATTTCAAGGACAAGCAATGTCATAACGATTGCAAAAATTCCATCAGCAAGTGCATCAAGTCGTAGTTGTTTTAACATATAAAGATTATAGCACGAGGTTTGGGGGAGAGAAGTGGATAGGTTTTTTGTAAATTTTCTCCCCCTTAAGAAGGGGGAGTGCCCGTAGGGCGAGGGGGTATTTAGTAGTACCGAAGTTTGATCTTGAGGAGTAGGTTTGCGACGGGAAAAGGTCGAACCTCAATACGATGAGATTTATTTTCTCATTACTTTTTGCTACTCAAAAAGTAACACAAAAAGGGTACCGCACACATTCACTATGAATAATTGTATAATTCAAAATTACTATTTTTCAGGGGGCACTACGTTAGCCTGGCTGAAAAATCTTTCAGACGTAATTTTTCATTAACAATTATGTTCATAGTGAGTGTAGGCGGAAGGAAATCTAAAAATTAATGACTAAAAACTAAAAAATGCTATAATAAAAATATGCTGACACTTCGAGAATATATTTTGGAGTATGAAAAACAAAAAAAGGCTATGGGTCATTTTAATATTACAACGCTTGATATGTTGTGGGCTGTCTTTTATGGCGCACGAGCTATTTCTGAAAAAATAGGTGAAAATATTCCCGTGATTATTGGAACCTCAGAAGGTGAACGTGATTTTTTTGGACAGCGTCAATTTGTAGAATTTATTAAAAGCTTGCGAGAAGAATATCAATATCCTGTTTTTAGTAATGCTGATCATACGGCAACAGTTGCGCGTGCGAAAGAGGCGATTGATGCAGGTTACGATATGGTTATTATTGATGCGGCTGATAAAACGCTTGAAGAAAATATAAAGATGACACAACAGGTGGTGCTCTATCGCAACGAAGTCGAGTCGGATGCGTTGATTGAAGCTGAACTTGGATATATTGGTGTTGGTTCTAGTATAAAAGATTCTATGCCCAAAGGTGTAACCGAAGCGACCATGACAAAACCAGACGAAGCGGACACTTTTACACGAGAAACGGGAATTGATTTACTTGCGCCATCAGTTGGCAATGTTCATGGAATTATTACAACAGGAAATCCACGTCTTGATGCTGATCGTGTTTCTCAAGTTCGTAAATGTGCTGGCGTGCCGTTGGTATTACACGGCGGATCAGGATCAACGGACGAAGATTTTGTAGCTGTTATCAAGTCAGGCATTTCTGTCATTCATATTTCGACTGAATTACGCAAAGCATATCGCGAAGCTCTTGACGAAGCTCTTGCTAAAAGCACGAGCACAACGCCCTATACGTATTTTGAAGGTGTACGCGAAAAGGTACAAGAAATTGTAGAAAAAAGAATAGAATTGTTTTACAGAGCGTAAATATAAGTATGGAGATACTTGGAATATTTAATGATGAAAATGTATCAACGGAAGAGTTAAAAAATTTTCGACATAGACAAGCAGTGCGCGGAGTTATTTTTGATTCAGAAAATAATATTGCTATTCTTCATGCAATACATCAAGAATATTATGGATTACCTGGTGGTGGCGTGGAAGCAAAAGAAGATGATCAAAAGGCTATAAAAAGAGAATGTAGAGAAGAAATTGGGTGTGATATTAAAATAATCTCAAGTATTGGAATAGCACTTGAGTATCGAAAAAAAGATAATCTTATTAATCAATCATACGGATATATAGGAAGTGTTATTGGAGAGAAAAATGACCCCATTTTTTTAGGTGATGAAGATGAAGCTGAAAAAAATTCAGTAGTTGTTTGGGTACCGATTAAAAAAGCTATCGAACTTATGAAAGCTATAGAAATACAAGAAAACTTATATGCTCAGTATTGTGTTAGTAGAGATTTACTTTTCCTAGAGAGAGCACAAAAGATTTTAAGTTAGAAAGTTTATTTCATCATTTCTAATGCTTCTTCGAGCGTTAACTTTTCTGGATCTTGTTTATCAGGAAGATAAATTCGTTTTAAACCTTTTTTCATGAAATACCCAGACTTACTTTTTAAAAGTTGAATTTCTTTTCCTGTTTTTGGATGTTTACCAATCACGCGGGCAAGCGTTGTGCCTTTTGCCAACATTTTTGGTTCCGTGAGAAGTTTTAAAGCTTGTTCCAAAGTTATGGTATAAGGATCAAGTCCACTTGATTTTTTGATGGATCTGAATTCTCGATCGTGTCCAACATACGGTCCAAATCGTCCGACATTTGCAATAATGGGAACACTATCATCTGGATGATTTCCAAGTGTTCGAGGAAGGATCATAAGATGTATTGCTTGGTCAAACGTAATATCTTCTGGTTTTATATGTGGTGGAATACTTACCATTTTTGGTTTTGGCATTGATTTTTTACGTGCTTTTTCTTCTTTGATATCAGCCTTTTTTATTTTCTCTTGAGATTCACCCATTTGAAGATAAGGTCCAAATCGTCCATTCATAACATAAATCGGGAGTTTTGTTTCGGGATGTATGCCGATTGGTTCTGTGCCTTTTATTTCTTTTCCATCAACGGTGAGCGCTCCATCACAAACAGGATAGGTAAAACACGACATGAATTTTCCCCCACGACCTAATTTATATACCATCGGAGATTTACATTTTGGACAAATGAATTTTTTCGGTGCATCACCAAGGTTTGTTAATTTTTCAATATTTTCTTTTGCATCGATATCTTTTTTAAATGGAGTATAAAATTCTGTAAGTGTTTTTTTATACGTGCGTTCTCCTGTTGCGATTTCATCAAGTTCATTTTCCATTTCGCTCGTAAAGTCGTCAGAAATATATTTTTTAAAATGATCTTCAACAAATGTTGAAACAACATCACCAACATCAGTTGGTTTTAGGGTGCGACCTTCTTTTTCTACATATCCACGGTCAACAATAGTGGTAATAATTGATGCGTAGGTTGATGGTCGGCCGATGCCTCGTTTTTCAAGTTCTTTGATAAGACCTGCTTCGCTATAACGACTAGGAGGTAACGTTTGTTTTTCTTCAGAATCGAGAGAAACAAGATTAATAGTATCGCCTTTGACAAGTTGTGGAACTTCCGTGTCATCGCTTCTTGCAGCTGTATCAACAGCAAGCCATCCAGGAAAAAGTACTTGTTGTCCGTTGACGGAAAAATTAGGAATACTTTGCTTGGTGATATTTGCTGAAACTTTTGTTTTTTTAAGTTGTGCAGGAACCATTTGACTTGCAACCGTGCGTCGCCAAATAAGTTCATACAATGATTGTTCATCATCAGTATTTCCTGCATTTTTTTTCGTCACGGTAGTAGGGCGGATAGCTTCGTGGGCTTCCTGCGCATGTTTGCTGGTGGTGCTGTAATTTTTTATTTCAACATAATTTTTCCCATATTCTTTTTCAATAAGCGATGCAATACTTGCAATTGCTTGAGCTCCTAGATTACGACTATCTGTACGCATATAGGTGATGTGTCCAGCTTCATATAATTTTTGTGCAGCACGCATCGTACGAGACGGTGCGAAACCTAATCGTGTACTTGCTGTTTGTTGTAAGGTTGATGTAGTAAATGGAGCATAGGGATTACGCTTTGCTTCAGTTTCTTTTATGTCGACGATATGCCATGATCCTGCGCGTCCTTGGTTAAGAATATTTTCAGTTTCTTCAAGAGATGTTATTTCTTTATCACAAATAAGTATAAATTGTATTTTATTATGTGAAAATTTTCCTGAGAGCACGTAGTAAGTTTCTGGAATAAAAGCGCGAATTTCACGTTCACGTTCCATAAGAATACGAAGCGCAGGAGATTGTACACGCCCGGCGGATAAACCATAGCGAACTTTTTTCCAAATAAGTCCCGAAAGTTCATATCCAAATAATCGATCAAGAACACGGCGGGCTTCTTGAGCTTCTTTGAGTGGTATATCAATTTCTCGAGGGTGAGTGATTGCTTCAGTAATGGCATCTTTGGTAATCTCATTGAATACGATCCGTTTTGGATTTTTAAGATTTAAAACTTCGGCGATGTGCCATGCGATGGCTTCACCTTCGCGGTCGAGGTCAGTTGCAAGAATAACTTCATCCGAGCGACTCGTAATTTTTTTAAGTTCACTGATGACTTTTATTTTGTCAGGTGAAACTTGGTAATAGGGAATAAAGCCACCCGGAATATCAATAGCGTTGGTACTTGATTTTGGAAGATCTCGCACATGACCAACAGACGCACGCACGATATAGTTGTCGCCTAAATATTTTTCGATAGTTTTTGCTTTTGCCGGTGATTCGACAATAACTAATGTATTCATATGATTGTCATTAGTAACACTCTTTTATTTTTTTTGCAAATAATATGTGTACAGAAAATATACAAAGCAGGAAATATACAAAGTATGTAATACTAGACAAATTTTACGATCGTAAAATTTGTCTAGTAAAATATAAATAAGTATACTATAGCTATGAAGTTTAGAGATCTTATATTACTCATACTTTCAAGTAATCCATGCGCTTATAAAGAATTACGGATGAGGCTTATTCATGGAGACTATGGTTATGAAGAGATAAAAAATAGAACATTACAACGAACTCTTAATCGATTTAAAACAAAAGGGATTATTAAACATAAAAAGACTCATTGGGAAGTTACTATTGAGGGAAAAGAATTTATGAAAATTAAAAATAAGGGACTTAGAAATTTTTTTCCAAAAACAAAATCTTCAGCATTTAAAAAAGTTAAAAGTGAAGTTTTAGTACTTTTTGATATTCCAGAAAAAGAACGTTATAAACGAGATTGGTTGCGAAGCGAACTGGTAGGATTTGGTTTTGAGTCTATTCAACGGAGCGTGTGGTTTGGTCCTAAATTACCGAAAGAGTTTCTCGAATATCTTATAGAACAGAAAATAAAACAATACGTACATATGTTTAAAGTATCAAAAGATGTTTTTCAGTAGGATCTTAAATAGTAAAGTTTAATATTATAATTATTTGATTTTACTAGACACTTTATACGATCGTATAAAGTGTCTAGTAACGTATATTATTAAAGCTAAAAATCTTTAGTATATTCTATGATCTCCTCATTTCGCCCATACTTTCGGTGATAAGTCCTTTGATTTCCATCATAGAAATAAGCGCACTTGCTTCGCTTGTGGGTATCTCAAGCATGCGCATAAGTTCACCACGTGACAGTGGCGAAGCAAGCGCAAGGAGCACTTTCTTTTCTTCATCCGTGCAATGTTCCATTGCAACTTCTGGAAGAGTTCCTGTTACTTCAAATCCAAGTGCTTGAAGTAATTCTGGTGCACTCGTGATCGGGGTTGCTCCTTCGCGTATCAATTGATTGGTTCCTTCAGAGCTTTCAGAAAAAATAGATCCAGGTACTGCTAATACATCACGATTGTATTCGGTGGCAAGTTTTGCAGTGATGCGTGTCCCTGATTTATTGGTTGCCTCGATAATAAGTGTCGCTTTCGAAATACCTGCCATAAGTCTATTACGACGAGGAAATGTCCATTGTGCAGCACGCTGCGTGGGTTCAAATTCTGAAACAAGAGCACCACCTGCTTCGAGTATTTTTCGTGCAAGTCCACTATTACTTGTTGGATAGAGTACCGTATCATCAAGTCCAGAACCTGGAAAAGCTACTGCCGTGATGTTATTCGCAAGAGCTGCATAATGCACAATAGTATCCATACCAAGCGCAAGTCCTGATATGATAACAATAGGATAGCCACGCAATCCTTGTATTAATTCCTCACAGGCTTGTTTGCCATAATTAGTGTATTTTCGTGAACCAACGATAGTAAGATATACGTAATTATCGTACGAGGGAAGTTTCCCTCGTACATAGAGCCGTTTAGGTGGTTCGGGTATTTCACGAAGTGGTTGTGGGATACCAAGCGTGTCCATAGGTTTACTATTATAACACTTTTGGTATGATAGAGGCTGTATGTTAGATATTAATTTTATTCGAGACAATTTAAATATTGTAAAAGACGCCATTACCAAGAAACATCTCAAGGTTGATCTTGATGAGCTTGTACGTTTAGATGATGAACGACGCAAGAAACAACAAGCTGTTGATGCTCTCCGAGAGGAACAGAATACGGTTTCACGAAATGTTGCGACAGCCGAAACACCAGCGATTCGTCAACAACTTATTACAGAAATGAAAAGTCTTAAAATTGATTTGCAACAACATGAAGAAGATTTGAAAAAAATTATGATTGATTGGCAGACACGTATGTTGCAGGTTCCCAATGTTCCTGATTTGTCAGTTCCCGAAGGAAAAACAGATGAAGAAAATCAATCCATAAAAAAATGGGGTGACGTAACAACATTTAATTTCACTCCGAAAGATCATATAGAATTGATGACGAGTCTCAACATGCTTGATCTTGATCGAGGAGTAAAAGTTCATGGATTTCGTGGATATTTTCTTCGTGGCGCAGGGGCACGGTTATCATTTGCCTTGTGGCAATATGCGTTAGATTTTTTCACAAAACGAGGTTTTGAATTTATGATTCCCCCTATGATTGTTCGTAAAGAAAATTTTTATGGAACAGGACATCTTCCTAATGATGCAGAAGATTTATACATGACACAAGATGATGATTATTTGACAGGAACGGCCGAAGTACCGGTCATGGGATTTCACAGAAATGATATTCTCGACAAAAATGAGCTTCCTAAAAAATATCTTGGATTTTCTGCATGTTTTAGACGTGAAGCAGGTAGTTATGGAAAAGATACGAAAGGCATTTATCGTATTCAAGAATTTTACAAGTTTGAACAAGTCGTTCTATGTGAGGCAAGTCACGAAACGTCGGTTCTTTTCCATGAAGAGATAACAAAAAATGCAGAAGATTTTATTCAAACATTAGGACTACCGTATCAGGTCGTGCTTAATTGCGGAGGTGATCTTGGTCTTGGACAGGTGAAAAAATATGATATTGAAGTTTGGGTGCCTACGGCAAAAAAATATCGAGAGTCACATTCGTCGTCATATTTTCATGATTTTCAAACACGACGATTTAATATTAGATATAAAGATGCTGATGGTAAAATGCGATTTGCTCATTCGCTTAATAATACTGCAGTTGCGACACCTCGTATATTAATTTCACTTGTGGAAAATTTTCAACAGGCTGACGGATCAATTCTTGTTCCTGAAGTTCTTCGTCAGTACATGGGAACTGATATCATTAGATAACGTGATATACTTTACGTACTATGGTGCATTCAACGATTGATCGTCGCACACTGAAAGGAAAAACAGAAGCAGTGTCTTTGACACGGACTTTTTCGTACATAGGATTATGGGTTTTACTTTTTCTCTCTATCAGTGCGCTTTTTATATTGCTACTGTATAAGCCTTTTTTTCAAATAGAACATATCAAAGTGAATGGCACTCAAGCATTGCATGCCTATGATGTAGGACTTGTAGCACAAACGATGCTTGCAAAAAAACGCTTGTATGTCATTCCTCGTGATTCGTGGATTACGGTGCCTCAAAAATCATTACATCGATTAGTGCTTGAAACATTTGATCGAGTGCAAGATGTTTCTCTTCAGGTGAAAGATTTTGATACATTAGTGATTGATATTGTAGAATGGCAACCATCATTTTTATGGTGTAATACTACACAAAATACGGAAATTGTGTCGCAGGATTGTTGGTTTATGGATCGTGAAGGAAATATTTTTTCAAAAGCTCCAATTTTTTCTCCCGGTGTGTATCCTATGTTTATCACCGAAGCAAGCAGTTTGGATACAACGCTTGCTGAAAAAAAGATTGACCCATTAGTTTTGGAAGAAGTATTAAATACCTATTACATGCTTGAAGAAAAAAATATTACTATCGAGACAATTACTTTTGGTGAACAATATGACGTGACGTTTACGCTTGCAAAACTTGATGGTGTACTTGTTCATAACGTGGAACTTCTTGTAGATCGAACTATGCCAAATACACTTTTACAACAAAATCTTGATTTATTACTTTCCCATCCGACATTTCGTGAAAAATTTGATGTGCATCCAGAAACACTTGAATATATTGATGTACGTTTTGATGGTAAATTATTGTTTAAATTTAAAACACCAGAAACACCGATAGTGCCAGTTGCAGGTTGACGCTTATCATTTGTTCTGTACTATGCACACATATGCATGAAATATATCTTGGATTTTGGAAAAATTTTGAAAAGCCGATCATGGTGCTTGCGCCCATGGCGGATGTTACTGATATTGCATTTCGATCAATTATTGCAAAATATTCAAAACATCAACAACCAAACGGGGGACCTGATGTTTTTTGGACTGAATTTGTCTCGGCAGATGGATTGTGTCATCCAGCAGGACGAGAAGCTCTGCTTCAAGATTTAAAATTTACAGAATCTGAACGACCTATTGTTGCTCAACTTTTTTCTTCGAATCCCGGCACTATGCGCAGGGCTTCAAAATTATGTGCGGAATTGGGATTTGAGGGTATCGATATTAATATGGGATGTCCTGATCGTACCATTGAAAAACAAGGCGCAGGTGCGTGTATGATAAAAACACCTGATGTTGCAGCGGCAATTATTCAAGCAGCAAAAGAGGGAATTCAAGATGCGGGGAAAGAAATACCGGTTTCTGTAAAAACACGACTTGGGTATAACAAGAATGAAATGGAAACGTGGATACCATTTTTATTGCAACAAAATATTGCTGTGCTTACGGTGCATTTGCGTACACGTAAAGAAATGTCTGACGTTCCAGCTCGTTGGGATTTGATGGCTGATATTGTAAAAATGAGAAATCACTATGCGCCCGAAACGCTTATTTTTGGTAATGGTGACGTTGCTAATCTGTCTGATGCTTATAAAAAAGTACAAGAAATGGGATGTGACGGGATTATGATTGGGCGAGCTATCTTTGGCAATCCGTGGTTATTCGCCAAAAGCACTCATTCATTTTGTGCACTACCTGGTGGTGCACAAAACTGGATGAGTAAGTTTTTTTCTTCTTTTCTTAGAAAAATAGGTATTAAAAAAAAGGATAAATATTGGCTTGAAACAACGTCAGTTATTTCTGTTCAAGAAAAGTTGCGTGTCATGGTAGAACACGCACAACTTTTTGAAACTATGATGCCACAAAAAAATTTCGCTATTATGAAAAAACATTTTAAAGCCTATGCTCATGGATTTCCATGCGCCAAAGAATTGCGTGTTGAACTTATGGCGACAAAAAATGCTGAAGAAGTAGGGAATAGTGTTGAAAAATTTCTCCAAAATCAGAATATAGACAAATAAGATAAATGTGGTAGAGTAGGTGAAATTTTAAAATAAAACGATGCCTAATAAAAAAGATTATATCATCGGAAATGATATTTATCGGAAAGATGAATTCTGGAAAAAAAATATGCATGAGATTCCTGATGTTCAAAAATGGATAGATGCTGACCTACATGGAGTGTCTCTACAAAATAAGGTTTTGTATAGTAATGATAAAAATACCCCTGATTATACTTTACCTATTTATAATGCGTGTGAAAATGGTGGTTCATTTCATTGGGTGGAGTTTCGTTCGCAAGATATTGATATCATGAAGATGTGTGCTTTACAGTGGATGGAAAATTATATTCAAAATAAAAAACATCCTGCACTGTCGCTTCACCATTTTGTTACATTAGAAGAAGATCTAATAACACGGGGCCTTTCTATTTTTCTTTTAAAAAAGAATGGAATTTCTCCTGGAATAATAGAGAAACTGTGGGAGACTTTTCTCAGATTTAATGAGGATGTGTTTGTTAATAGTGTATTTTATCAAAAACAAACAGAGCTTTGGTTATATATCGAGAAAGTTTATTTTTCAGACATAACTTTTTTTGCTCCTTTCAAAGAGCAGTATATACAACTCTTGTTAAGACACATTACAGCTCTTATCGGAAAGAAATTAGGTAATTGTGTAGTTAAGATTTAAGTGGTAACAGAAGAAGTAGAAAATAAAATTAACAATGCCGCTCGTATAAACGCGCGGCATTTGTTTTGGGTAAAATTCTTGAAATTTTACTACAAGTTTGGAGTAATCAATATCTTTGCTATACTTGTCCTGTATGGAACACACAGCGCTCTATAGAAAATATCGTTCACAGACATTTGATGAAGTATTAGGTCAAGATCACGTCGTGGCAACACTTCGGGGAGCACTTGAAAACAAATCGGTTGCGCATGCCTATTTATTTGCCGGTACGCGTGGTACGGGAAAAACATCTGTTGCACGTATTTTTGCGCGTGAACTTGGTTGCAGTAAAAATGATATTTATGAAATTGATGCGGCAAGTAATCGTGGTATTGATGATATCCGCGCGCTGCGTGATGCGGTGCTTACGCGACCTTTGGAATCACCTTACAAGGTGTACATTATCGATGAAGTGCACATGCTCACGAAAGACGCATTTAACGCGCTTCTCAAAACTCTCGAAGAGCCACCTACTCATGTTATTTTTATTTTAGCGACGACCGAGATTCATAAAGTTCTTGATACTATTATTTCACGTTGCCAAGTGTTTACGTTTAATACTCCTGGACAAGTGATGTTATCTGGAATGCTTACGTCGGTTGCCAAAAAAGAAGGGCGAACACTTTCTGAAGATGCTGCTGAAATTATTGCGCTTCTTGCTGATGGATCATTTCGTGATGCTTTGGGTATTTTGCAAAAAGTTTTTTCAGCAATTACCGATAAAAAAATAACTCGGGATAGTATCGAGCCAGTGCTTGGTGTACCGCAAGATGAACTTGTAGAACGTTATGTACAAGCATGTGCCGAAAAAAATGAAAAAGATCTTTTACATGTTGTGCAAGATATAAAAAAACATTCATATACTACGGGAACTTTTTTATTGCTCGTTATTCGCAAAGTACGTCTGATTTTGTTTATGCGTTATAGTGCGAGTGCGCGAGCTGAAATTAAAAAAGAAGTTTCTGAACATGAATATCAATTTCTTGAATCACTCGTGGGAAAAGAAGGAAAAGTTTTTGGTTCAGAATTTCTTGCCATGCTTCTTGAAACACTGACACAAACAAAATTTGCAAGCGTATCCTATTTACCTCTCGAGATTATGTCATTTAAAATTCTTGAAAAAAATTAACGTTTACCTGGTGCATCATGCAACTCTTTCATGTTCATTTTAATAATTCGTTTCGCAATTTGCTCCAGACTAATTTCTGGCGATACGAACGATCAGTGTGGCTTCATATGCTGGCACAGGGGCTTATCTCGGTGTTCGTTGCGGTGCTACTTTTTCAAAGTGGATATTCGATTGGACAAATAGTTTGGTATTATTTTTTCTTTTATCTTTTTGATATACCACTCAACTATGTTTCTTTTTATCTTGTTAAAATTCTTGGTGCACGAAAAGTAATCATACTTGCGGTGATTGCCAAGATTTGTTTTTTTATTGTGCTTGCCTCGATATCAAGAGGAAGTGCTTTTATTACGCTTGCGCTTTTAGCAATTCTTGATGCGACGTATGATACTTTTTATTATATTTCGCATTTCTTTATATTTATGAAGACAGATAGTTCGGAAGACACACGAGTACATACGGGCATTTTATACGCCGTGCAAAGATTTGCGGGTTTTCTTGGGCCAGCAGTGGGAGCCCTGCTTTTGATTTTTGTTTCTGAAAGCGCTCTTATTTATGCCGTGATTGCTCTTTTTGTATTTTCTTTAGTACCGCTTCTTCGTTTAAAAAACTTTGATGATAAACCAAAACTTGATACATTACGATTTCGTGACATAGGGAAAGTTGCACGACAATCTTTTTATTCAATTGCGCTGTGGGGTATTCATGGAAAAGTTGAAAATGATCTTATACCTCTTTTTATTTTTGTTGTTATCGGAACCATAGAATCAGTTGCGGTTATTCCGATGCTTATTTCAGCAACGGCGATAGTGATGTCCTATATTATCGGAAAAACAAAATATACATTTTCGGAACTTATCGTGCGTGTAGCACCTCTTGTGTTGGTAGTTTGGATTTTGCGTATTTTTATTGCGCACAATGTTTTTTACTATATCAGCATCATTGTTGTTAGTTTTGCATCACTTCTTATTTCTATTCCTATTGATAGTGAGATTTTCAAAATAGGGAAACAGCATCATCCGCTGACAGTGGCCTTGTATCGTAATTTACTTAATATGATTGGGGGAACGATATTATTTGGAATTCTTATTGTTATGATAAATATATTCCATACAAGCTTTGCTATTGCCGCAGTGGCTATTTTAGGACTTATTATGCTCAATTCGATCATTCTGATGAAAAAGAAAAGTCTTACAAATATACAAAATACAGAGGTTTAACCTTTGTAGTATAAAAATTTCTTGGCTGCGGGACTAGGACTCGAACCTAGATACCCAGGACCAAAACCTGGAGTCCTACCATTAGACGATCCCGCAATGTGATATAAGATACCTTATTTTGAGAAAGTTTTCAATCTTTGAAGTTGTATTTCATGAAAACAGATAAAAACAAAGTTCTTCAATGTATTATTTAATTAATTTCTATATCAATATAAGCAATATGAGGGAATTTTTCTCGTAATTTTTTTTCTATCTTATTTATGTGATTTCCGACAAGGCGAGGAATGCGATCAGTTGTTTTAAACATCAATTTTGTAAATTCACTAAAATTATCTTTAATAGTTTCAAATTCTTTTTTTAGATCACCATCATCATATATTTCTTCGTATAAGGGAGAACCGTTCCATTCAACAGTGGTATAAATTCTATATTTATTAACATCAATAGCAACTGATTTAAATTCTGAAATTTTTTCAACACAGGGGTCTTTCAATAAAAATTCTATGATTTCTTCTATTTCTTTTTCATCCAATGATTTACCAATGATATATTGATGATTTTTTACAATAAGCATAATAGCCAAAAAGCCAAGAATACAACCAACAATAATTCCGCCAATCGAGTCATAGATATTATTGCCTGTGGCATATATTAAAAATTGAGCGACAAGCGCAACAATAATACCCAAAACTGCCGCACCATCTTCATAAATTACGGCAAGAGTTACAGGATCCGCGTTCGTGAAAATCTTTTTTGAAAATTTTCGTGAACCTTTTAATTCTTTTAAAGCAATACATAACGTAATTCCTTCAATAATAAAAGCAAAACACAATATGAGAATACTTGAATAATTAAAAACGAAAATCGTATGGGTACTATAATGAAGGAGAGAATTTATCGAATGATATAGGGAAATTCCTGAACCGATAAAAAGAATTCCACATGCTGATATGAGTGACCAAAAAAATCTTTCAATACCATATCCATAGCCGCGTGATTCATCTGCAGGTTTTCTTGATCGTTTGAGTCCAATAAGAAGAAGTGATTGATTAAGAGTGTCTGCAAAACTGTGAACACTTTCGGCAAACATAGTTACTGAACCAGAAAAAATAGCAACACTTGTTTTCATGATTGTGACAATGACATTGCCCAAGAGGGCAAACGATACTGATCTTGTTCCTTGAATTCTGTGTGGCATAGGTTGTAGTATAATACATTTCTTTCCATTTTTCATTTATGAATCTTTTAAGAATTAATATTCTTTGAGATAACAAATATTAGGAGTACAATTGTGTGATGTTTTTCGTATATATTCTTGAATGTAAAGATCAAACATTATATGTCGGTTCGACGAATGATCTTGAAAAAAGATTACATGAACACAATTATGCAAAAAATGGTGCACATTATACAAAAATTCGTCGGCCGGTAATATTGCGATATTCTGAAACGCTGAAAACGTTCGGTGAGGCGAGAAAGAGGGAGGTCGAATTAAAAAGATTAAAAAGAAGTGAGAAATTAGAATTGATAAACAATATAAAAAAGACACACTAAAAAATCCTCGTGAGAGGATTTTTTAGTGTGTCGGTAGTCGTTAGATGCTCGAGATATTGAACATGCCAACTCCTGACACTGCGGTATTACCTGTAGCATCGGTCGATTCAATCTGGAACGAATAGGTCACTGCGGCAGCTAAATTCTCAAGTTTCAATCCGTGATTTTTTACCATATCTTTATTGTAGACTTGTACAGCAGTTGCTGAATTAAATGGTATTTTGGATGAATAGCGAATACGGCTGTCTGATGCTTCATCAGTTTCCCAAGTTACCATTGCTGTTTTAGCGGTAAGATTGAGAGCAACTTCGATATCTGAGATAACTGGTTTGGTGATATCGTCCAAGAGCAAAGTTTTCAAACTCATGAGACGAGAAATTTCCGTATTTCCATCACGATCACGAACAGTTACACGTGCTTCATATTCTGTATTTGCTGATAGTGATGAAAGTAGGATCGTGTGTTCACGGGCGAAGTATATAGATTCTTTAGTATTTACTACACTTGAACCTTTAACACTATAATTCACTACAACCGTTACGGGCTCACTCGCAACAACTTTAAGTGTTGCGCTGGTTGCCAAAGTTTTTGAAACATCAAGCGTTAATATTTCAGGATTATTTTCGTCATTATTTTCAATGCGGGTTGTAAATGAATATTCACGTGAGACTCGCTTATTATCCGATGCATCTTTAAGTTCGATGATGAAATAATAACGAGTACTTGGAGCAAGTTCCGAGAGTGTTATGACATGAAGCATAGCACTAGTATTTGTACTTGTTGCAACAGATACTCGGTCATCACCAATTTCAAAATCTGATCTATTGTCAAAATATACTCGAGCACTACTATCTTCGTTCGTTTTAATTTCTATGATTGCAGAACTTTCAGTTCTATGAGTCACAGAAACTGATTGAAGACGAGGAGCGATAGTATCTTGACGTGGTGATGGATTTACACAGACAGAAAATTTTTTGGCAATTCCTTTTGGAATCCATGAACACATATCTGTCCTTATAATGATGTGCGACCAGAAACCATTATTCGTGAGAAATCCTCCTTGTGCATTATCTTTCATATCGAATAATTCTTGTTTTTCTTTAGAACTCCAATCATCAGCATAAGTAAACTCAGGTATGAATGCCACAATACCGAGCAGTACTACAGCGATAACTAATAGTGTAACTTTGAATACATTAATATTGAATGTATTAGTCGTAAGAGTGGCAAGATTATTAATAAATTAACATCTTGCGATTAATGCTTATAATAGGTGACCTTTCATATATGATGACGCATGAACCAAATTTCCATTTCTTGTGCATTTCTAAAAAATGTTTTCTAATGTAAATCCTTTAATCCCTAATTCCTCGATGCTCTGCATCGGGGTGGTTGATTTCTCTTGGCTCTGTCACAGAGTTTCATTAGACTTTTTTCTTTTACATTGATATAGTTAACCGCATGAAAAGGAAAATTCTTATTTTAGGTTTTGGGGGAACGATTGCTATGGTTCCTGATGAAAAAGGAGTTCTTAAACCGGCAAAAAGTATTCACGAAATTCTTAATATTGTTCCATCACTGAAAGAAATGGCGGAAGTTTCATTTGAAGAACTTGAAAATCGAGATAGTACTAACATTAATCCAAGTCATTGGACAAAATTGACGTTGAAAATTGCTGAAATCCATGAGAAATATGATGGTGTGATTGTGACGCATGGTACTGATACGATGAGCTACACTGCCGGAGCAGTTGCGCTTTCTCTTGGACGCGGTCTTAAAATCCCTATCATTTTTACAGGTTCACAGCTACCCCTTGTTAGTCATGGAACCGATGCTCGTTTCAATTTAGAAAATTCAATGAAAACAGTTTTGCAAGCAATCAATGATTCTATTGCCGAAGTCATGATTGTATTTAGTGATCGCGTACTGCGTGCAACACGTGCAATAAAAACAAGCGAAGCAAAATTTCCTGCATTTGATTCTCCAGCATTTCCACATCTTGCAAGTATTACCGCAGTAGGAGTTGCATTTGTCCCTAATGCATTGAAAGTTGATAAAAATATTTCTCTTGAAGTGAAACCACATTTTCAACGAGGTATTTTGGCAGTTGATTTGGTTCCAGGACTTGAGCCAAGTATTTTACTTGAAGTGTTGCGGTCAGGAAAATGTCAGGGACTTCTCTTGAAATCTCTCGGAGCAGGCAACGTACCTTCAGAAGATGAATACTCTTTGATTCCCGTTATTCGAGAAGCAAACAAACTGGGTGTGCCCGTGCTTATTTCTACAAAGTTTGTCGGAGGCAATACTCATATGGATATTTATGAACCGGGACAAATGGCTCTTGAAGCGGGTGCTATTCCCACAGGCGATCTTACCGATGTCATGGCACAAGTGAAATTCATGTGGGCACTTGCCCAAGGATATCGATCAATGACTGACTTGAAAAAAGTTATTCATACGAGTTTTGTCGGAGAAATTAGTGATTAAGTAAATATAATTTTAGATTAATTTTGAAATCCAATGACTATTTTTAATATCATAGTTTTTTTAATTCTGGTACTGCTTGCGATTTTTTGCCTCGTGTATTTTTTGACACCCTTATTTTCCAAGGTACCTTTTGTTCCTTGTAGTAAAGAAGTTGTATATGAAATAGTTCATGCGTTACCGTTATCCTCAGGGAGTGTATTTTTTGATCTTGGATGTGGAGATGGGCGAGTGTTGTTTGCTATTGCAAAGGCATACCCAAGTGTTTCTTGTAGAGGAGTGGAAATTGCGCCGTTTCCTTTTTTACTTGCAAAAGCTAGGAAAGTTTTTTCTTGGGCACACAATGTTTCTATTATGTATGGTGATTTTTTTAAAATAGATACATCATCAGCCTCGTGTGTATTTGTGTATCTTTTTCCAAAAATACTTGATCGTCTTTTGCCAAAATTTGAACAAGAGCTTAAACCCGGATCCATAGTAGTTTCATGTGACTTTAAATTTTCAAAAAGAGAACCAAGTCAGATTATTGATTTACCTTCGACAAAACTACAAATAAATAAGAAACTTTTTATTTATAAATTTTAGTAAGTAAAAATGTTGTCGAATATTTTTTACATAAAAAAACAGCTCCACTTGAATGTGCGAGCTGGTTTTTCTTTTTATATTTTAGAGATTATTTTTTTACCGTGTAGCCAATGATTGGCTCAGCTGGGTCAGCGATTTCAACGCGACCGTCAGGATATATTTTATAGAGTATTTCCAACTCCTTCTTTTTCTTGGTGGTTTTAAGGTCACCTACGATAATGCCTTTTGCACAAGGTTCACTTTTCTTATCAAGATAAGAAAAAGGTGTAACCTTATCAAACATTATTTCTTTTTTATGAATTATTTGTCCGAATGGATTAACATATTGCCATTTACCATTAGGTAATTGAGCAGCTACGATTCCATAGTAGGATTCTTCAATTTTTTTAAAATTTGTTGGCATAAATTCAATACCGTCAATTCCTACAATGCACCATGTTGTATCGTTTTTTTGTGCAAACGCTGTTCCCATATCATTGAAGGGGAGAACGTTTTTATAATATACAGAATATAATGGTTTGTGTTCTATTGTATCAACATGTTGAACACCTTCTTTTGTTTTTTCAATCACAACATATCCCAGACGTGCTGAAGTTTTTGTTTTTTGAACTGTAAATAAAACTTCATCCGAAGAGGCAATGTAATCTTCACCTAAAGAAACAGATTGAAAAGTTTCTTTCCCAGTTACGATTTCTTTTGAAGTTTCAGAGGTATCTTTTATAGATTCTGAGGTAACAATGAGACCATGAGCTAACTCAATAGGATCAAGAGTTTCTTCTTTTTGTGTTTGTGTTACAGGTGTTTCTTCAAGTGTTGCTACAGTTGCAAAAGTATCTTGAAGTACAATATTAGTTGCTATATTTTTTTCTTCTGTGACCAATGTATCAAGTGAACTAGCAGGAGTAATAGCTTCAACTGATAACTCTTTTTCTTCAGTCATTAATACAGAAGTATCAACTAATAAAAGTGGAGTTGGAGTAGAAGTTGTTGTAACTACTGGTAATACCTGAAGTGTTTCTTCTGTTTGAAGATTTTCAATAGAAGTAGTTTTCAAGAGGGGAATATGTTCAAACGTTGTTATTATTTTCCTCTTTGAAACATGATCTGGTTTTGGTGCTGTAGGTGCTACAAGATTATTCGTTGGAATGATTTTAGCATCAAGAAGATTTTCAATTGCTTTCACAATCTGTTTTTCTTCTTTATCTGATGATGATGTGGTGAATGTTTCTTTATCATGCATTCCCGGTTTCTCTTTTATAGCGAGGAATGTCATAAAAATTATTCCCAAGATAAATCCCATAACGATGTTGGCTTTTTTTGTCATTTTTTCAATGTTTTTTATTTTGCGATATAATAACATATTTTAAACAAAAGTCAATGATTTTAGAGCGAATTCTCTTTCTCATCGCAAAGAAATTTAACTATTGAGTCACTTATATTGCCAACGTACGCGACCGCGTACGTTGGCAATATAGAAACAATGTAGGGAGTAAAAAAGACATCGCACGGTGTGATGCCTTTTTAAAATTTTGTCAAACTATACGGTTTTTATTTTTACCATAACTTCAAGTCTACGAATATCGGCAAGTAATTTTGATCGATCACGATTATAAAGAATAATATTAAAAACACTTTTGCCACCATTTTTTGCAAAGGTTGCGCGATCACCAATTTTTTTATTTACGGAAATATGATGAAATGATGCCAATTCCTGAGAGCGTTTGATACCACTAATCGCGGTAATGATGCCTTCTTTTTTTGCAAAAAATTTCATGGCTGCCGTGTGTCCTAATAATTTACGAGGAATTTTTGGTATTTTGGGGAGACGAATCAAGATATCATTTTCTGTGTGATCAATGTTATATGACAAACGATACAGTGTATCGCGAAAACCGCCAAGGCGAGGTCCTAGTTCAATAATTTTCCAACCAGCTTCTGTTTTCATAAGCTCAATATGAACACTAGAACTACGCAACCCTACTGCGTGAACAGCTTTGGTGGCGATTTCTTCTGCTGATTTGATGGATTTTGGTTTAAGGAGTGTTGGTGTAATTTGTCGATAACCAAAAAAATCATCAAAGCCAATAGAGCGTCCTGTTTGTACAGAAACCATGGGACAGAAATATATTTTTCCTCGAGAATTTACATAACCATCGATAGAATACATATCACCTTCCATAAATTCTTCAACAAGAACCGATGGTGTGTGAGTCTCGTCTTTATAACTTTTAAGTAGTTTGTTCATTTTTCGAAATACCAGGCGGAGATTTTTTTGTAGTTCTTCTTCGTGATAACAAATAGAGACAAGAAGACTTTGTGCAAGCCCTGATGGTTTAATGATGGCAGGAAGTCCGACTCTTTCGATGGCTTCTCGGATAGTTTTTTTTGTTGCATCTTTTACGACTTTAAATCGAGGTGTAATTTTTGTATCATAGGAACGAAATCTTTTTCTCATAGTTAATTTATCTACAGAGCAAAGCAATGATTGCACCGTCGGTGTTCGGAGATAGGGAACGAAAGGAATAATTTTTGCAAACTCATGTATTTTTGCTTCACTGCGACACGTTATAGCAAGCAATTCATCAACATAAGGAACCAAAGATTTAAAAATGGTGGTTTCTGATTTCATATTTATTTTTATAACGATATCAAATGTTGATTCGTAATTTTTTTGTTCTCGCGTATCAAGATTATGTTCAGTATGAACAATACCAAAACGGTATAACTTTTTTGTTTTTTTGCGAAGCGCTTTAATATCGCTTAGGGGGACTTTTCCTACAAAAAGAATGATGTTTTTTTTCATGCGTAATACCTACATCTGTAGGAAATATTAAATACGGCACTATAGTACATTACAAAAGCTTTATTTGTCAATTGCTCCCGATTTCTTAGTTTCGAAGAAACTTTTGAAATCGCAGTCCAGCGAAGCGATAGCGAAGTCGTGGCTTATAAGAGCCTATTTATAATCTTCCTCCAGCCCATAAAGCCTTATTTTTGACTCCAAAACTTCGTCTCGTCCTTACACGAGATTTATGAACAGGCTCGTAAGATATTTTTTCGTATCACTGACGTGGTATACTGCTTACCACTATTAGTAGTAAAAACATTTTGTATTATGAATCACATTTCATTATTTTCTCGTTACGAAGAGCGTGTTAAAAAAGTTGCCAAGACACTTGGATTATCTGATGAACAAACAAAAGTATTGTTAACACCCGATACCATTGCTGAACCAATACTTGAAATCAAGCGGGATGATGGTTCGATGGTTATGATACCAGCATATCGAATTCAATTTTCTAATGCACGTGGGCCATATAAAGGTGGTATTCGTTTTCATCCCGCAGCTGATCGTGATGAAGTTATGTTGCTTGCTGCGCTCATGGCATTAAAAACTGCTGTTGTAAATATTCCTATGGGAGGTTCAAAAGGTGGTGCGCAATTTGATCCAAAAACATATTCATCGAGTGAAATCGAACGTGTTGCGCGTGCATGGGCTCGTGCCATGAAAGATATTATTGGTGTTGATAAAGATATTCCTGCGCCAGATGTTTATACGAATCCTGAAATTATGGGATACATGCTTGACGAGTATGAACATGTTATGGGTCACAGCGAACCCGGTATGATAACCGGAAAACCGATTGTGCTTGGTGGATCGCTTGGGCGAACTCCAGCAACAGGTCAGGGTGGGGTTTTTGTGCTTGAAGAATTACTTGATATTCTCAAAATGCCACACAAAGGATTACGTGTGGTGGTACAAGGTTTTGGTAATGTTGGTTATGCTGCAGCTTCGATTCTTCATGGTTTAGGATATATCATTGTGGGTATTTCTGACAGTACGAGTGCTATTTATAGCGATGCGGGACTTGATCCAGAATATGTTATGAAAATAAAAAATGAACAGGGTTCTGTTGCAAAAGTTCCTAATGTTATTGTGATGACGAATGAAGAATTACTTGTTGCCATGTGTGATATTTTAATTCCAGCAGCACTCGACAATCAAATTCATAAAGATAATGCTGGAACTATTCAAGCAAGCATTATTCTTGAACTTGCTAATGGTCCGACAACATCAGAAGCAGATGAAATTTTAAATAAACGAAATATTCATGTTGTACCTGATATTTTAGCGAATGCAGGAGGTGTGACCGTGAGTTATTTTGAATGGGTACAAAATCGTATGCAATATGCGTGGACTGAAGAAGAAGTACATGCACGTTTGAAAACTATTATGGTGAATGCTTTTCACGGCGTATGGGAACAAGCATTTCGTGATCATATAAGCTTGCGTGATGCAGCCTATCAACTTTCCATTAAAAGAATTGTTGATGCGTTGCATTATCGTGGAAAAATATAAAAAATAGAAAAAGAAAAACATTTTATGAAAGGATATATATTATGTATACGAATACTTTATACTTTAGCCGGATTGCTTGGAATATTATTTTTTCCTAGTTGGATTATTTTTATTGTAGCAAGTGTTGGATTTTTTTTGTTTCCTCGATATATCGAAGGCATTATTCTTTGTATCATTATGGATGGACTGTATAGTTTTCCGGGGAGTATTCCACATCCGGGAATATATAGTGTTACGAGTATCATCATATTTATTATAGTATTCTATTTACGAAAAAAACTAACGTGGTATACCTCATCGTAATATGTTGTTGAGACGTCGAAAAAGAAAATATCATGATAGTGAAATTGATCCAGATGAAATATTTCTTGATTCAAAAAACCTTCCTCAATTTAATGTACATCAATTAGAAGGTGCTATTGAACGTCCTATTGAAAAACAAGTATTTACAATACTTGCGCTTGTGTTTGTTGTCGTAGGACTTGTATTTTTTGTACAACTCATTTTCTTACAAATAGGGAAAGGAAAAACTTATTTTGCACAGAGTGAACAAAATCGTTTATATGAGATAGCACTTTTTGGTGATCGAGGTGTTGTGTACGATCGTTATGGTGAAGATTTAGCTTGGAATGTTCAACCTACAGGTGATGAACCCTTCTCGTATCGTGCATATATTCATAAACCGGGTTTTGCGCACGTGCTTGGATATATTGGATATCCTAAAAAAGATACTTCTGGTTTTTATTGGCGTAAAGAATTAGAAGGTAAAGAGGGAATCGAAGCGCTGTACAACGATACATTATCAGGAACTCCCGGAACACGACTTGTTGAAGTTGATGCTCTTGGTACTATTGTTTCTTCGGGACAAGTAGTTGCTCCACAAAATGGTGAAAATATTACACTTTCAATCGATGCAGGTATGCAAGAAACACTTCATAACGCTCTTCGTGAAATGACACGACAGTTTGGATATATTGGAGGGACAGCTGCGGTTATGGATATTTATACAGGAGAATTATTGACACTCACAAGTTATCCTGAATTTGATCCGAGTGTGATGTCGTTAGGACAAGATGTTTCTACGATCGAAGGTTATTTTAAAAATTCTGCAACACCAATGATTGATCGCGCAGTATCGGGACTTTACACTCCAGGATCAATTGTAAAGCCATTTGTTGCACTGGCTGCTCTTCAAGAAGGTGTGGTCACACCTGAAACACAAGTCATGAGTACAGGATATATTGAAATACCAAATCCGTATGATTCAACTAAACCAACTCGTTTCTATGATTGGCGATGGTCACGATTTAAAACAGGGCATGGAGCGACGGATGTGTATCATGCTATTGCTGATTCTGTAAACACCTATTTCTATGCGGTTGGTGGTGGATATAAAAATCAGAAAGGTATTGGTATTATGAATATTAAAAAATATCTCAGTAAGTTTAAGATTGGTGAACCAACAGGAATTGCACTTGGTGGAGAAAAAACAGGTGTAATTCCCGATCCTGAATGGAAGAAACAACAATTCAAAGATGGCACATGGCGAGTTGGAGATACGTATAACACCGTGATTGGACAGTTCGGTGTTCAAGTAACACCGCTTCAGATGCTTCGTGCCACAGCTGCGATTGCAAGCGATGGTATTTTAGTGACGCCACAAATTGAAAAAGATGCTGAAACAAAACGTGAGGTAATCGAAGGTATTGATCAAAAATGGTATAAAGTTGTTCGTGATGCTATGCGAAAAACAGTAACCGAAGGAACCGCGCAAACACTTAATGTGTCCTTTGTGCATGTTGCGGTGAAATCGGGTACGGCACAAACAAATGGTAATACAAAAATTAATGCATGGGTGGAAGGTTTTTTCCCTTATGAAGCACCACGATATGCTTTTGTGATTATGGCGGAAGGAGCTCCAAGTAATCAAGGAGTTGGGTCAGTGTGGGCAGCATATCAATGGATAACATGGATGCGTGATAATCACCCAGAATATTTTGAAACCCATTGATTTTTGACTCTTAATCGGCTAGGATGTTTGTCTATGCCAGATATATTTCAAATAACTCAAGAGCGAAAAGAGTCTCTTGAAAAAGAATTGCACGAATTAAAATCTATAAAACGGATAGAGATTTTAGAGCGTTTACAATATGCCAAAGGGCTTGGTGATTTATCAGAAAATGCTGAATATCACAGCGCTCGCGAATTACAAGGTAAAAATGAAACTCGTATTCAAGAAATTGAAAGCATATTAAAACACGCAGAACTTGTAAAGAAAACTAAATCTGATGTTGTGCAATTGGCATCTCTTGTCGTTATACAAAAGAAAGGGGAAAAAGAAAAACGTGAATTTTGTCTTGTAGGACCCGAAGAAGCTGATATGGTGCATGGTAAACTTTCTATAGAATCACCGATTGGTAAAGCAATTTTTGGAAAAAAGAAAGGTGATAATGCGAATGTAGAAACGCCAAGTGGTGTGATCGTATACTCTATTCTTGACGTACAATAACTTTTCAAAGGGCGCTCTTGTTGAACGAGTGCCTTGTGCGTTATAATCTGTCTATTATTAGAGTAACGGAATTTTTTGTGGCTGATCTTGAAGCATTAAAAAATACTCGATTAGAAAAACTAGAGAAACTCAAATCTGCTGGTATGGATCCATATCCTGCGAGTGTTTTGCGTGATATGGCTCTTACTGATGTCAAAACGAATTTTGAAAAACTCGAACAAGAAGGAAAAGAAATTTCTCTCGTTGGTCGCGTCATGGCGATTCGCGGTCAAGGAGCTATTTTGTTTTCCGTGCTTCAAGAGGGTAAAGATCGTTTTCAAGCGGTGTTCAAACAAGATGAAATGGATAAAGAGGCTTTTGATTTATTTCAAGAAGCTATTGATATAGGTGATTTTATTTCTGTTACAGGGACATTATTTGTTACAAAACGTGGTGAACAAAGTATTCTGGTAAAAACATGGATGATTGCGACAAAATCATTTTTGCCACTTCCTGAAAAATGGGCAGGATTACAAGATACTGATGAACGGTGGCGAAAAAGATATCTGGAACTTATCTCAGACGAAAATGTTTTCAATCGTTTTGTGATGCGAACAAAAATTATTCAGACTATTCGTAAATATTTTGATGACAAAGGATTTTTAGAAATAGAAACACCTATATTAAAAAATAAAGCTGGTGGAGCGATGGCTCGACCATTTCTTACACATCACAACGATTTGAATATTGATATGAAACTTCGCATCTCGCTCGAGATTGAACACAAAATGCTTATGGCAGGTGGTTTTTCTGCAGTGTATGAAATTGGAAAAAACTTTCGTAATGAAGGATCTGATCCAACACATATTCAAGAGTTCACCATGATGGAATGGTATGCAGCATATAAAACGCTTGATGAAAATATCGCATGGACAGAAGAGCTTTTGAAAATGCTTGCACGGAATATTGCAGGGAAAGAAATATTCACCGTGTATGATGTAGACGGAAAAAGCACGGAGGTTGATTTTGGAGGTATTTGGCCAAAGAAAAAATTTGCAGAATTACTTACAGAATATGCAAACATAGATATGCACACGATTACTGATGATGACCTTCAAGACAGAGCACAAAAATATGGCATGAGTAGTGATGATGCACAAACAACAAGTCGGGCAAATCTTCTTGATTTTGTTTACAAACATACTGCACGCCCTTTGCTCGTGAATCCAACATTTGTCATTGATTATCCAGGAGAATTAAAACCACTTGCTCAGCAAAACGATGATGGTACCGCTTGTGTTGCGCAACTTATTATTGCTGGGGCAGAGATTACGAATCAATATGCAGAGCTTGTTGATCCTACAAAACAAAGAGCTCTTCTTGAACGTCAGGCAAGTGCAAAAGAAGCTGGCGATGCAGAAGCTATGGAATTTGATAATGATTTTATTATTGCTATGGAACATGGTATGCCACCGATGACGGGATTTGGTATGGGAATTGATCGACTGGTTGCAATACTTACCGAACAACGAAATCTTCGTGATACTATTTTCTTTCCTATTATGAAACCCCGGGAATAATATTGCAGGCAGTTTGACTATTAAATATTGTTGTGTTATACATTGCAAAACATAAAAATCTAAAACATTGAAAAAAGGATCTAATATTACCAGAAAAAGAGAAAAAAAAGTAACATTCGACCATTTGAAATTACTTTTAAGAATTTACTATACCGTAAGCTTGCGCCTCCATGGAATTAAAAAAGGTGAATGGCGTAGTTGGGAAATGATCATCTATCATTCTCAGCTTAAAAAAGTGAAATCAATGACAGTTGATCAGCTGGTAGATATGCTTAATAAGCTGAGACCTGTTCCACAAAAGCACCCTCCTTTTGATGTAATTTTTGCAGAACTTACTGTTGAACATAGGGTTGCAATGAATAATAGGGAGACATATGAAGATATTTATTCTGAACGAAAATATAAAAGCATCATAAAAAGATGGATTTTTAAAAGCTCAGACAGTAAAATAGTAAAGGTATTACCTTTTAAAGTCGAAGAGAACTCAAGATTTGATTTAAAAGTAATTCCAATGACAGATTTACTTACCTTAGGAATTCTTCAAAAACTTCCTGAAAAGTGGAGTGTTATGCTCATAAAAAATCGCTGGTATTTCTTACTTCCACCAAAAACAGATGTAACAACAGAAAAGAAATATAAAGTTATTGGAATTCAATAAACCGCATTTTTAACAAGAAAAAAACACTCGAATCGATAATGGATTCGGGTGTTTTTTTTGTGCTTGTTTTTATCCACAGTTTTTGCTTGTGGGGTAGAGTGGTATAGCATACAATAGATGTGGGATAAAGTGGGATAAAGTGGTATGATACAAATATGTTAATCGGTGAACACCTACATACGCTTGATGATAAAAAACGGCTTTCGCTTCCGAGTAAATTTCGCAAGGAATTAGGAAAAAAAGTTGTTATTACTCACGGACTTGATCATTGTCTCTTTGTATATTCAGAAAAAGAATGGCAAAAGTTTTCAGAGAAACTTGAAACGCTTTCTATGGGACAGAAAGATTCTCGTGGATTTACACGCTTTATTTTAGGAAGTGCTGTTGAATCAGAAATTGATGGTGTGGGACGAGTGCTCATTCCAGATTTTTTGAAAGACTTTGCACAATTGTCAACACGAGTAATTGTTATTGGAATTGGCAACCGCGTCGAATTGTGGTCAGAGAAAGAATGGAAAGCTTATAAACGAGGGGTTGAAATGAATGCGGATACCCTTGCTGAAAAATTAGGAAACATTGGCATGATTTAAAGACAGTGAATTACAAATAATGTACAAATTTACAAAATAAAAGAATTTACTTCACGAATGACTACGAATAAAAAAACAAAACAATTCGAAAACATTCGTGAGGGGAATTCAAAACCTGAGTTTCGCCATATACCTGTT